>Ga0307492_10000047_pt1 | contig 65287 bp, 68 predicted proteins | sample SI3LmetaG_FD_202365 | JGI IMG/M metagenome (GOLD analysis project Ga0307492, IMG submission 202365) | Sea-ice brine microbial communities from Beaufort Sea near Barrow, Alaska, United States - SI3L | ecosystem: Environmental > Aquatic > Marine > Coastal | place: USA: Alaska | collected 2017-05-06 | reverse complement strand
AAATAAAGCATTTTCTTTATTGATAGATATTAGTTTAAGCTTAGGAGATATTTTTTCACCCACTCCATAAAATGACCCATTTAAAAAAATAAAACTTTTCTTAGGGTTACTCGACACCGCATATGAGTCAATTTCTAAATTTGGTAACGACATTAAGACTTCGGTTGATAGTTCCTCATAATAAATAGCATCTGTATCGGAACCATTGTTTTTTAGATTCGATTCTATTGATTCAGAGTCGGTTTTTTCTGACTCAAATTTTATAGAATTAACTTCTACGGCGTCTCTTTTTTTCGGTTTATATTGACTCGTCTTAATATCATTTTTATTTTCTGGAGGATTAATTTTATTGGGTAAAATAGGATTGTCTATATTGCTTTCATTTTGATCTTTATTTTGATCTTTATTTTGATCTTTATTTTGTTTAAGCTTTTTAGGGAAAGGTGTATTAGTTAAAGGTATTTTTAGCGACTTCTCATACAGACTTGCATCATACTCACTGTTCTTGAAATGCTCTAAATATAAATAGCTCCAACTAATAAAAAGAGCAACAAACAGCAAAGCGCTGACTAGCTTCCAAAATCGATTGCTTATAATCAGCTCATCATCATTTAGCATCTCATCATCAAAATGCGAATCATGCACACTAGGAACTAACTTTCCGTCTTTATCTTTCTTTTGTTGCAATGAATCTAATAATATCGACACGTTAAATTTTTTCCATTTTCTAATTCAGTCTTTCTAATTCGTCTTCCAATTTGAGACTTCAATTACTTACTCTAACAATCGTGGTATTCCATCAAGAACGTCTGAATTAATATTCAATATTGTTCTCATACCAGCAATGCCATCACCTTTTAAATATTTACTTTTTTGATATTTCACTAACGCATCAAGGAGCCTTTGGTCAAAAAATGATGTGATTATAATCTCATCTGAAACCAATTGTTTTAATTGTGTGGCTAACCAAACGACAGCAACACCTCGATCTCCTATTGTTAACGTTTTTTGATATCCATCGGGAGATTGCCACAAAATGTTGAACTCTCCTGTCCAAATCGTAGATAACTCGCTTAGACTTACTTCAACCTTTTTTTCACCAAAAACTAAGCTTGCGGTTGAACCTCTGATAGAGGTCAAGGCACCCCAAAACTCCCCTTGCAAACCTGCTGAAAACTTCAATATAGCGGGTCTATTGAGATCTCTTAAATTTTGCCAATTTCCTTGTTGAGTTTCACATAATAATCCGTAACTTGAAGAAAACCCACAAGCATTGCCATCTTTAAATGGCGAATATTTTAAGTTCCATAATTTCATAATATGACTTAAAGAGTCAAAGCCATTAGTATCCCATCGTTGTGTACCAAGCATTTTATTTACCAATGATGGTTGTTGTAGACTTAACAATAAATTGGTTGATTGTGCATTGTTTTTTAATTCAGGATTTTTTGCTTGAATAAAATCCTTTGCCCTCTTGTTTGGATTAACATCACTATTTACTGCATCTTCCGAATTTAGGATCTCACTCATGTTATTTTTTGTTGGTGCGTCGACAATTGGCGAACTCGTAATTTCAAATAATGTTTCATTTGCAACCGAACTAGTCGCATTGAATGAATCATTGCTTTGTTGACCCAAATAAAAGACAACAAACAGAATACCAATAGCTAAAACACCAGCTATAATCCACATTAAAAATTTGCTAGAGCTTTTTAATAAAGGGTAATTATTTTCATTAGCTTTTCCTAATACGTCATTGATTGCGCCATTCATTATTTTTTCGTTTACCTCGTTTTTACTGAGGTTACAAGCAGACACCAGCGCTCTATCACAAATAGTATTGATTAATCTCGGTATACCTAGTGTTTTTTGATGCAAAATCAAGATCGATTTTTTAGAAAAAAGTTTTTTATTACTACCCGCAACTTTAACTCGATGCATCACGTACGCAATCGTTTCTTTAATACTAAGAGGCCTTAGATGGTAGCGAGCTGTAATTCTTTGAGCTAATTGCCTTAGCTCTCGCCGAGCTAATTTTTCTTGTAACTCTGGCTGTCCAACCAATATAATTTGTAATAACTTTTTTTGATTAGTTTCTAAATTGGTTAATAATCTAATTTGTTCCAAAACGTCATCCTCGACATTTTGGGCTTCATCAATCATTAATACAACACTTAACCCCTCTTCATAACATTTCAGCAAATATTCACTGAGCTTGTCAGTCAAAGTTTTTAAACTAGTACAATTCTCAGGATACTCAATGTTTAATTCATCGCAAATTGTCGCTAGTAATTCAATGCTATTTAATTTTGGATTTAACACAAAAGCTAACCGTGTTCTTTCTGGCAGTTGTTGCAAAAGACAACGACAAACTGTTGTTTTACCAGTACCGACTTCACCCGTTAGTAAAACAAAGCCGCCACCATCTTCAATACCATAATTTAAATGAGCTAAAGCCTCACGGTAACGATTACTCATAAAGAGAAATCGGGGATCCGGTGATATTGAAAAAGGACGTTCGTCTAGTGAATAATAAGATAAATACATAATTTACTTGATATGGCGGAGTTATTGGTTAAACATATTAGATTGAAATGAATAATATCAAATTATTTGATCACATTACTACAAACGGTACCTTAAATACAGCGAAACATTTACTGGTCAAACAGGTAATCTTGAATAAACTTGAACGGCAGTGTTATTACATGATGCTGATTAAGTCTTAAATTAAATAGCGAGTGATATGCAAACATTTTTAGTTGGCGGCGCAGTAAGAGACAAAATATTGAAATATCCTGTCACTGACAAAGATTGGGTGGTGGTGGGTGCTACACCTGAAAAATTAATCAAAAAAGGCTATAAGCCCGTAGGAAAAGACTTTCCCGTATTTTTACATCCTGAAACTGCACAAGAATACGCACTAGCTAGAACTGAACGAAAATCAGGGAAAGGTTATAAAGGCTTTGAGGTTTTTGCTGAGCAATCTGTCACTTTAGAAGAAGACTTAATTCGTCGTGATTTAACCATCAACGCCATGGCAGCGGATGATAATGGCGATATAGTAGACCCTTTTAATGGGCAAGAGGATCTCAAAAATAAAATATTACGTCACGTATCACCTGCATTTACTGAAGACCCGCTGAGAGTTTTAAGAGTTGCTAGGTTTTTGGCTCGCTATTTTCATTTAGGATTTAGCATTGCGCCATCAACCAAAGAGTTAATGACAGAGCTTGCCAAGTCCGGCGAGCTAAAAGCCTTAACACCTGAACGGGTTTGGACTGAAACAGCACGCGCCTTATCTGAAAAGTCACCTCATATTTACTTTCAGACGTTAAGAGATTGTGGCGCGTTATCTGATTGGTTTCCTGAAATTGACTGTTTATGGGGCGTGCCAAACCCTGAAAGATGGCACCCTGAAATTGATACCGGAGTTCATACGATGATGGTATTGGAGCAAAGTGCGTTACTTTCAAAAGACACAATTACTCGATTTTCTGCTCTATGCCATGATCTCGGAAAAGGTATCACACCAAAAGAAGAATGGCCAAGCCATAAAGGCCATGAAAAGGCGGGTGTAAGCATCATAGAAACATTGTGTAATCGACTTAGAGCGCCTAAAGAGCATTGTGAACTTGCAAAAATAGTTAGTGAGTTCCACTTGCACTTGCATAAAATCGAAGAGTTAAAACCGAAAACCATTGTTAAAGTTTTAGAAAAAACAGATGCCTTTAGAAAACCAAAACGATTTGAAAAATTCTTAATAGCATGTGAAGCGGATTATAGAGGTCGAACTGGATTTGAAAATCTCCCATACCCACAATCAGGCATTATGAAACAAGCTTTCAATGTATGTTCAGAAATTTCCACAAAAGAATTTATTGCAGAAGGATATAGAGGAAAACAAATTGGGGAAAAGTTGCATAACGAACGTGTAAAGTCAGTCGCTATGCTGGTTAAAAAACGCTGAAACTTATTCTTCTCCAGAATCCCAATCCAGCTCAGGTTCAAAGAATCTTTCATAACCTTTAAGCATGTAATGCCAATACATAATCGGTAATCCAACGGTTTTAATCATCCAACCTAACCATGATTCTTTATTAGGTGGTACTAAAGTTGGAAGAGTCGGGGTTACTTTTCCTCCGTAAATAAACTCTGCCATGATAACCTTGCCTTTAGCTGTCGTTAATGGACAAGATCCGTAGCCTAAGTAAGTTTCTTCAACCGGTATACCATCAATCAAATTTTTAATGTTTTGCACAACAGTAGGAGATTGTTTACGCACTGCGGCTGCCGTTTTAGAGTTTGGCGTATCACAAGCATCACCTAAACCAAATACGTTTGAGTATTTAACGTGTTGCATGGAATTTTTATGCACTTCCACATAGCCCGCGTTATTACATACGGGAGAATCGTGTAAAAAATCTGGTGTTTTTTGGTGAGGCGTAACATGAATCATATCAAAATCTAATTCTTTAACTTCTCCTTTTGCATCACCATCAACCACCTCAAACGTAGCTTTTTTGGCTTCTCCATCTATTTTAACTAATTTATGGTGAAAATCTTTTTTTATGCCGTAACTATCTGCAACAGGGCCTAATAATTTTGCAAAATAAGGTACGCCAAACATGCCAGGTCCTGGAGTTGCAAAATGAAGTTCGCAAGAATCTAAAATACCTTTTCGTTTTAAATGATCGGCTGCGAGATAAGCAATTTTTTGCGGCGCGCCAGGACACTTAAATGGTAATGGTGCTTGGGTAAAAAAGGCTTTTGCGCCAGACGTGAGTGATTGAATACATTCCCACGTATATTCAGTGTAATCAGGAGAATAGTTAGTACAAACACCATTCTTACCAATCGTGTCTTTCAAGCCTGGTATGCCATCCCAATCAAGAACTAAACCAGGACAAACAACTAAATAATCATAATCTAGTTTATTGCCATTAGACAAGGTGACTTGATTATTTTCAGGATCAATAGCAGATGCACCTTCAGAAATTAACTTAGCGCCTTTGGGAATTAAACTATCCATAGAGCGGTAAGTATTGTCGAATTTATAACTACCACCACCAACAATGGTAAAAGCCGGTTGATAATAATGCCGTTTGGCCGGATCTATGATGGTAATATCAAATTTATTACCTTCAGAGTGACGCCTTAGGCTTGCTGCAACAGTGATTCCGGCGGCACCACCGCCGATAATGAGAATACGATGACTATCGACCATATTTAAACTCCTATAATTTATTATTGACACGTAAATTCTTTAACTTATTAGACTTATTGCACCATTGCTTTTAAAGATAGAAATAAAGCCACTAATTTGAAACCAGGTTATTATATTATTTAGCTTAGAATACGATTTTTATTGTTTTAGAGAGTGATGAGAAAGCCCACAAATACATTAGGGGCTTCTAATGAAAGAAATATTACGCCTTTTTATCTACAAACACAAATGACGGGAAATTATTAACTTAACAATTCAATTCGATAAAAAGAGTGTTAAGCGATTGCAAATATCAGCACCACCCCAAGTAATAAACGATAATAAATGAAAGGTTTAAAGCCAATTTTATCCAACAATATTAAAAAGTAGTGAATACAGGCTAATGCAGCCACCGCAGAAACTGCAGAGCCTAAAATAATCAAATCCCAACTAACCGGTAACTCACTGGTTGATAATTCATAAGATTTTAATCCGCCTGGCAATATAATCGCAGGAATAGACAATAAAAATGAAAAACGAGCAGCTGCGCCTCTTGAAAGTCCGAGAATTAAACCTGCTGTCATTGTAATGCCTGAGCGGGAAGTGCCGGGAATTAAAGCGATCGCTTGAGCGCAACCAATAAAGAGTATGTCTTTAACTGTCAGCTCAGTTTCATCTCTTGTTTCTTTCGCTCGGTTGTCTGCCCACCATAATACAAGTGCAAAGATAATAGTCGTAGCTGCAATCACTTCAGTTGCTCGCAAGTAGCTTTCGACCAAATCAAAATAATTAAACAAAATCCCTACTATACCTACAGGGAAAGTACCCCAAATAACCGCCCAAGCAAGTCGACCATTCGCTGATTTTTCACCCTTAAATACCCACAAAAACCATGCTTTAATCATGTTGACAACTTCGGTTCTAAAATATAAGAGAACAGCAACCAGCGAGCCAACATGAACCGCGACATCAAACGCTAACCCCTGCTCCTCCCATCCTAATAATTGTGAAGGCAGAATTAAATGCGCTGAGCTTGAAATAGGTAAAAACTCCGTAAATCCCTGTAAAATAGCCAAAAGAACGGCTTGCAACCAATCCATATTTTATTCCTTAATATTATTTTATAATTTTAACCAGTAAAGTGATAAATAGTCGCAAGTACAATCAACTCGGCAAAGGTAATTACCCAGAAGTAAAGACCGCCTAATATTATCTTAGCCATACGACCTTCCGCTTTTTCATTTCGCATGCTTAAAATATAACCACCGATGGCAGCTATGCCCATAATGCCGGCTAAATAGCTTTTCCAAGCAACTAATTCTGCCGCTTGAGCGTATGGACTAATGATTAGTAGTAGGATTGTTGAAGTGAAAAGTAATAATTTCAATTGTTTGCTCTATTTATAATGTTCATCTTAGTTAACTTAAAATCCCCCTCATTTCCCCTTCGCAAAGGTGGAGGTAAAAGATCTAGCTCAGCCTTGCTGAAATGTCGCCCTTTTACTAAAGGTGATTTACGCATTTTACTACAAGCGATGTAAATGATCTTGCATAGAAAATCCTTTTAAAGACGTTTCTGTATTTTTAACGGTTAAATCTCTAGCATTTAATTGCGTAGACAAACACATCACTTTTAAAACCTCCCCCATTTGACCTGGCATCATCAATTTTTGAATTTGTTGACTAATTTTATATCGGTCGATATCTAGGCCCATGTTTTCAATTGGGTTTAAAAGCGCCTCTGCTTTTTCGATAATACCATTTTCAAGTAAAAATCCAGCTTGTGTAGTAAATCCGTCAACACTTAACCCATGCTCACTAGACAATCTTGCAATATTGGTAAAATCAACATGCGCGGTAATATCTTGTAATCCGATTGCCTTCAAATAGTCAAAATGTCGATGGTGGTTGATGAAACAGGTTAAGCTTCCTTGAGATCTTTGTGGATGATAAAACTCACTTTCAGGATATCCGTAATCAATCAGTAAAATATGGCCTTTGGTTAAACATTCTGACAAAGATAAAAGCCAGCCTGATGATTGTCTTCTAATTTCTGTTTGATAACCTAAAATGTAACTCTCTGCATTATATTCATCAATTAAGCAGGTAGGCAAACTAGAGCAATCAACCTTCTCCATTAAACAACGACACAACTCACCATTCTTTAAATCAATACCTTGATAGAGCCACCCCTTTTCCGTTTGTTCAATCAGTTGACATGGGATCGCGTCGATTACTTCATTTGCGATAATTATACCTTCAAACTCATTGGGTAACTCTGCTAACCAAACAACTTTATTTAAAAAATAAACAGCTTCTTGTTCAAATAATTGCTTTTGTTGAGATTGTAATGTGGCTGATGGTTCTAAAATAAAGTACTGAGCTGGCAAGCTATTTTGATGTTTTAAGGACTTTAATAAATCAACCGCTAATCGACCACTTCCTGCACCAATTTCAAGTATTGAATTTAAACCGTCATTGTTTAATGTATCAATCACTGAGTTTGCAATACACTCAGCAAAAAGACTCCCCATTTCTGGTGCCGTAATAAAATCGCCTTTTTCACCAAATTTATGTAGATTATTCTGGTAATATCCTAGTTGAGGTTCATACAAAGCCATTTGCATAAAGGCTTCAAAAGCAATTGGTGAGCCATTTTCTTTTATCTTAGTTTTTACGCGCTGGGTTAATTCAGAAGAAATATCAGATGCTTCTACACTGATTTTAAACTGTTTTGATGAGCTTATTGATTCGTTTGATTGATGATGCGAGCTAACAGACATTGATTAAAATCATAATTAAAACAGTAACCCAAGAATAACCGACATAACTAACACAACACAAACAAGAAATGAAAAAACATATAAATAATCGCCCTGTCGCATTAATAACCGGTGCATCAAAACGAATTGGTAAATCAATTGCGTTGGAATTGCATAGTCGAGGGGTAGATATCGCGATCCATTGCAACGATTCAAAAATTGAAGCTGCTCAGTTAGCGAATCGATTGAATAAAATACGCGGTGAATCTGCTTTCGTTGTACAACATAATTTATACGCTAGTAATGATCCAAAGCAGATCATTAAAGAAACTCTAATGCAATTTAATCGTCTTGATTATTTAATCAATAACGCTTCTATTTTTTATCCTATGCCCATAAACGAGTCTGTTCAACAACAAATCAATGAAGTCATAAAAGTTAATGCGACTCAACCTAAAAAATTAATGTTATTGGCTTGTGAAGAAATCAAAAAAAGAAAAGGTGCTATAGTCAATTTGATTGATATTTACGCAATGCGAGGCCATAAAGATCACTCAGCTTATGTTGCGAGTAAATCCATGTTACAAGAGTTGAGCAAACAAATAGCGGTAGAAATGGCACCCGACATTCGCGTCAATAGCGTTTCTCCTGGTGCTATTTTATGGCCGGAAGATGAAACCGAGGAACAGAAAAAACTGCGGGTCAAAATATTAGAGAAAACAGCCATAAAAAGAATTGGTAAAGCTTCGGATATTAGCAAAACTGTCGCATTTTTATTGCTCGATGCTCATTATATGACGGGCGCTAATATTAATGTTGATGGTGGGCGGAGTTTGTATATTTAAAAATACATTACAAAGCAATCAGTTTCTGAGATCCTTTATCAAACTCACTCCAAAGCTCTAAGTACGATTTATTCTCAACAGGGTGAATTAAATCTGGCGCAATTTCAGACAAAGGCCAGAGAACATAAGCATTTTCAACAATCTCCCCTCTAGGCAACTGTATTGGTTCGTCACAAACCAGCTCACCAAATAACAAAATATCAATGTCGATCACTCTTGCACTAAATTTTTTATCTCTTTTAGAACGCCCCAATTGATTTTCAATAGATTTTAGCTGACCAAGCACATTTTCAAGTTTGCTTAGTTGACTAGCCGCACACAAGTCAACTGAGAATTTTGCAACAGAATTATAAAAGTCATCTCCCACAAATCCGATCGCTGAAGACTGAAAAATACGAGAGAATCTAATAGACGGAAATGCTTCTTTTAACAACAGATACACGGCCTTAAAATTCCTCTCAGGCTCAATATTACTGCCTATGCCAATATAAACATCTACCATTTTGTGCCTCGCTCAAGCTTAACGCCAACGCTACGAGCGCAACTCACAGCGCCAGGTTTATCTAAAGTAATTGAAAGCCATTTAACCGAAAAGTCGCGCATGACCCGATCTGCCAAATCAGAGATTAAAGCTTCGACCAACTTATAACTGGATGCTTCAGTAAACTCTTCAATAGCATGAGAAATAGATTTGTAATCCAAGGTATCTTCTAAATCATCCGTTTTAGCCGCTGCGGAAAAATCCGTCCCTAATTCAATATTAAAAACCAGTCTTTGACGAATTTTACGTTCCCAATCAAACACCCCAATGACAGTTTTGACTTCTAAATCTCTAATGAAAACGATATCCATAAATGACTCTAATTTATTTCATGCTTTTAATATCTCCATATTATTTGCATCTTTGTTGTTTTACAATAGAACACTTTACTTCATTCAATAATATTCATGATGGATCTGTTTTTTAGCTTAAGTTTGATATTTGGATATCTCGCTGGATCAATCTCTTCAGCAATCATCGTATGCAAGCTATTTTCCCTCCCAGACCCTAGAACACTAGGCTCAAATAATGCTGGCGCTACCAATGTTCATCGAATTGGCGGTAAAATAGCTGGTTTTTTAACGCTTGCTGGTGATTTCTTCAAAACAGCCTTACCAATGGTGCTAGTTTATAAATTGGATTATGGACGCGAAGCAAGCTTATGGGTGGGAGTCATGACGGTTATTGGACACTGTTTTCCTATCTATTTTGGTTTTAAAGGGGGAAAAGGCGTTGCTAGTATGATGACAGTAGTTGCCTTAGTCATTTCTCCGTTTGCCATTTTGATTATAGGTAGTTGGTTGTTAACCCTATACACATTTGGCAAATCATCAATTGCATCCATTGTCACCAGTTTGATTATTCCGTTTTTTAGTTATCATTTTAAGCCAGAGTTGTTTATACCTTTATACGCGCTTTCCATAGTAGTTCTTATTAGACATTGGAGTAATGTTGTTGATTTGTTGAGAAGTAAAGGTTTGTAAACCTAAGGTTGATTAGGTTAACCTAGACTAGATCCACTCCCTAGTGGCAACGCTATGGGCTTTTTTGGTTACTTTTTCAGCTCTTGGAAAAAGTAACTCGTAGGCAAGCAAAGCGCTACGAAACGCATTTGACCCCAGTCTTTAAAGTTAAACGGTCAAAACAACCAACCTAAAAAACCTCACTCATAGGCCATCTCGGATGCACCTTAATCGGATAACTATCCGCCACAACAGGATTTTCCTTAACAAAATGACAATAGCCAGCATAAGCAATCATCGCTCCATTATCAGTACAATATTCATGTCGAGGATAAAAAACCTGTCCACCAAATTGACTCATTAATTCTGCTAGCTTTTCACGAAGCGCTAAATTGGCGCTAACACCACCAGCAACCACTAACGATTTTCTTCCCGTTTGTTTAATCGCTCTTTTAGATTTAATCGCTAAAGTATCAACAACCGCATCTTGAAATGCTTTTGCAATATCCGCTTTACTTTGATCACTGCCATCGGATGCTGCAATTTTATTGGCAGCAAAGGTTTTAAGACCACTAAAACTAAAGTCTAACCCTGGCCTATCGGTCATTGGCCTAGGGAAACGCAGAGTTTCATCCATACCTTTTTCCGCTAATTTAGCCAATATAGGCCCTCCAGGATAATCCAATCCCATTATTTTAGCTGTTTTATCAAAAGCTTCACCTGCAGCATCGTCAATTGACTCCCCAATAATGTCATATTCGCCTAAACCTATTACATCAACCAACATGGTATGACCGCCAGAGACTAGTAATGCTAAAAAGGGGTAATTCGGTTTATTTTTTTCCAGCATTGGTGCGAGCAAATGCCCTTCAAGATGATGAACGCCTATCGATGGCAATTTCCAAGCATAAGCTAACGACTGACCGATGGTCGCTCCAACTAACAACGCTCCAATCAATCCTGGCCCTTGCGTGTAAGCTATAGCTGATAAATCTTTATGCGTACAGTTAGCCTCTTTTAAGGTCGCTTCAACTAAAGGTATTATTTTGCGTACATGGTCGCGAGAAGCTAGTTCTGGTACCACCCCGCCATACTCACCATGCATCGCTACTTGAGAATAAAGTTGATGTGCAATAATGCCTTTTTCTTCATCATAAATTGCGATACCAGTTTCATCACAGGAAGTCTCTATTCCAAGTACTTTAGTCATATTTACGTCTTTTAGAATATGCATTTCACATAAATTTATTGCAATATCGAGGATCATACCTTGCATTTGATTCGCCATCAAAATCTATTACGTAAATCTAGTAAGTTAATTGTATTTGCGAAACCCTCAATTTCGCTATTACTTAATTTTCCTATAAGGTGTTCATTGTTTTACACCAAGTAATTACGGTTTACTGATGATGCCTAATTTCATGTTACCACTATGTCTAATTGCATTTTGCCACCATATAAATCCCCTGAACTCCACGTGGTTGACACAGGGATAATTTGCGCTATTTGTCGATTAAATACCAACGACTGGTTAGTTCAAGCTGACTTGTTTGGGCACCTCATTGAAAGCTACGCGTTGCAACAGATAATGACTCAGCTTTCTTGGCGAGATGATGATGTTCAGTGTTATCATTTTCGCGACCAGAAAAAACATGAAGTTGACTTTGTTCACGAAAGAGATGCTTCCGTATGGGGTATAGAGGTGAATAGACCCTCAGCAATCTCCAATAATGACTATAAGTGTTTAAAAGTTTTAGCTAAAACAGCCGGAGAACGTTAGCAGGGAGACGTTATTTTATATAGAGGCGAACATATTTCACCTACACCAATTGCAAACACATTCGCAGTTCCTTATAGCGCATTATGGGATGGTGTCAATTGAATACATATCCCTTAAATTAGCTAATTCTCTGTGAAATATTATGTTTTATTCTTAAGATTGATACCGCCTAATATCAACATTCCACCCATGATGGCTAAATTCTTAACAAAATTTTGCGTCTCATGGGCACCTTCAATACCAGAGTAATTCCAAAAATCATGCAATGAAAAATTAATCGCTATAATCATAGCAGCTAACACAAAAGCAGATTCTGCCACATAACGACTAGCTAAAATAAGGCTACTCGAGATGATTTGTGTCAACGCTGCAATTGGCAGCAACGCGGAAGCGAACGGCATGCCGTGTTTTTCCATTAAACCGATATGTAAATCCCAAGCGACAAACTTTAAAATACCCGGCACAAGAAAATAAAGGCCAAGTAAAATTCTGCCAGCAGTGATAGAAACGTTCTTCATGGGAACTCCATGTTATAAATTTTTATTAGAATATCTTTTTCCAAATGGCGATTCAACCTTGATCAACCTAATTAACATAAACAATTTTCATTGAAAATTGGCAATGTTTTACCGATGCTTAGAACGATTAATAGAGTACAACTGCACCTCTAGGGCGTTAAAGTTAGTGGTTTAGAGAACAAACTCACTGACGAGTTTGAACCAAAAAGAGGTGGTTGATAAAAAACAGCAGCGAATCATCTCAAATTTAAACAATTTTCTTACAAACCGATGTTGTTTTTCTTTGCATCCACTTATAAAAAACTGTAGAATCTGCGCCCTCGTCGATTGTGACGTTTTTCCACCAAATTTTAGGATTGTCTCAATACTGGGGTTTTCCAGAGTTTTAAATAAACTAATAAGCTAGGGTAAATTCAATGCCAGCAGTGAAATTAAAAGATAACGAACCATTTGACATCGCATTACGTCGCTTTAAGCGTTCTTGTGAAAAAGCAGGAATTCTTGCTGAAGTTCGTCAACGTGAACATTATGAAAAACCTACTTCTGTACGTAAGCGCAAGAAAGCCGCTGCCGTTAAGCGTCATTTAAAGCAAGTTTCTCGTGATTCTATCAAGCGTAAGCGTCTTTACTAGTTTTAACAGATAATTAGGTTTGACTAGCAATAGCTTAGCCAAACCGACCTTTCTCTTTTATCTAGTCTCTATTTAATTAACTGATTTATAACTGCTATGTCTGATTTATTATTAAAAATCAAAGCTGATATGAAAGGTGCGATGCGCAACAAAGAAAAAGTGCGCTTAACCGCTATTCGTATGCTGCTGGCTGCCGTTAAACAAATTGAAGTTGACCAAAGAATTGAAGTGAACGATACGGGGATTTTAGTAATCCTCGATAAAATGGTAAAACAACGCAAAGACTCTGTTTCTCAGTTTGAAGATGCTGCTGAAAAAGAACGCACTTCAGGCAATCAAGAATTAGCAGCCTCGCGTCAGCAATTAGCTGATAATGAAAAAGAAGAAATAGAAGCACTTCAAGGTTATTTACCAAAGGCTCTTAACGAATCTGAAATATCTGACTTAGTTGACTCAGCTTTAAAAGAAAGTGGCGCGGAAACCATGCGAGACATGGGTAAGGTGATGGCTATTCTAAAGCCTCAACTACAAGGCCGAGCTGATATGGGTTCGGTTAGTGGGATCATCAAAGCTAAACTTGGATAGATTGTATTTTAAGAGTTTTCCCCGTGAATATCTCAATGTTCAATCACACTAACCGCATATAAATTTTCAATTAGATGCTATGACCATGTGGCATCAATAGTAGCATCAGTGCTAAAATCTCTTCCCCCTATTTTTAAGTTAAACATATTTTATGGCTGGTCGTATCCCTCAATCTTTTATCAACGAGCTAATAGCGCGTGTTGATATTGTTGATGTAATCGAGCGACGCATTAACTTAAAAAAGAGTGGCAAAAACTATTCCGCATGTTGCCCTTTTCATAACGAAAAAACCCCTTCATTTTCCGTTAGCCCTGATAAGCAGTTTTTTCATTGCTTTGGTTGTGGCGTTAGTGGCAATGCTCTGACTTTTATTATGGAGTATGAAGGACAGGAATTTGTTGCGTCAATAGAAGATTTAGCGCAATCCATCGGAATGGAAGTTCAGTATGAAGCTTATTCAGGAGCCAATAAAGAACAATTTAAAATCCAAGATAATCTATTTCCGTTAATGACTGAAGCGTCACAATACTATCAAAGTCAACTAAAAAACAATCCTTTGGCCAAGCCTGCTATTGCTTACCTTAAAAATCGAGGGCTTAGTGGAGAGGTTGCAAAAAAATATGGCATAGGCTATGCGCCTGAGGGTTGGCAGAATCTAGCCGATTTAAAAACTGAATCTAAAGATTTAACTCAAGATCTTGTTGATACCGGAATGATGATTAAAAACGATAAAGGGCACACCTATGACCGTTTTCGTGACCGAATTATGTTTCCCATTCGTAACCGCAGGGGTCATGTGATTGGTTTTGGTGGCAGAATAATTGATACAGGGGAACCTAAATATTTAAACTCTCCAGAAACAAAATTGTTCCATAAAGGTCGAGAGCTGTATGGTCTTTATGAAATGAGAAAAGAGCTTAGAAGCATTAAGCAAATTCTCATTGTAGAAGGCTATATGGATGTTGTGGCACTGGCGCAATTCGGAATATTTAATGCCACTGCAACACTTGGAACCGCTACATCAACGGAACACCTTAATACTCTATTTAGGATATGTTCGAAAGTTGTTTTTTGTTTTGATGGCGATAAAGCTGGAAAAGCGGCAGCTTTAAGAGCTTTGGAAAATGCTTTACCTTTATTACGCGAAGCAAGAGAAATTCGCCTGATGTTTTTACCCGATGGCGAAGACCCCGATACAATGGTTAGAAAAATTGGTGCCAAGGAATTTAATAATGGTATTGATACAGCGATTACTTTATTTGATTTTTTAATCAGCCACCTTACTTCACAGGTGGATATGAATACATTTGAAGGGCCCGCACAATTAATTCATATTGCTAAGACTTATGCTCATAAAATCAAAGATCCTATTTTACTTAGTAGTTTTAATCAAAAGTTAGCTGCTTTGACAGGTTTAGATCTGAAACAAATTGAAAAAATTAATCAATTAGAAGATTCAGACAACTCTAGAATCAGAATGCCTCAGCAAGCTAAACAAAAGCTAAATGCTATCTCACATAAGAATTCAAAGCCAGACTCTAACAGTGCTTATATAAACTCTCCTAGGCCACCTGCCAATGAGCAGCTTTCCAAGAATAATGGTTATTATTCTGATGTGGAGCAAATACCTAACTATAAAACTGAGCAATATAGTCAGAACAATAATGAAAACCTGCCAATCATCAATAAACCAATAAAAATTCAAGGTAAAGCACCCTTTAGACGGGCGATAGCTTTATTGTTGCAAAACCCAGACTCATTACCCGCTGCAAACCTTGATTGGGTTAATAAGTTAGATGAATCAGGTGCAGCGATTTTTGCTAAGTTATCTCAGCTAATTAATCAAAATGATGCGATAACAATGGGTGCTTTAATCGAAAACTGGCGAGGGCAACCTGAGGAAAAGCACTTAATAGCACTGGCACACCAAGAGCTACTAATCAGTAAAGAGCAGATCCCAAATGAATTGGCCGACATTTTGAGTCGTTTAGAAAAAGAAAATATCGTGGACGAATGGGACAGATTAATGGAAAAGTCCCGTTCACAACCGCTCAATCAAGATGACAAAGCGAGCCTAAAAAGCTTACAAAAAGAAATGTTAAATCGAGGCTAGCCATTTTTTTTTATAAAATGCCAACAATCATTCGGTTTTTTTATAAAAATTGATCTAAAATCTGTCTATATGACTTTCTAAATCTTGCTGTTAAGCCATTTTGACGTGTATAATTGCTCGTTACGTTTTTGCCCGTCGCTGTTGTAATAGCCGTTCAAAAGCAGATATTAGAACCCAAATATAGAATCGCAATTTAGATTTGCAACATTGAATCAAATTTTAGCACTTGAAGGCCAAAGTTAAATGTCTGAAGAAACCCCAAAAGAAATACCATCACAACAGTCTCAATTAAAACTATTAATTGCTCGTGGTAAAGAACAAGGTTATCTCACTTACGCCGAAGTAAATGATCACTTACCGCCAGATATTGTTGAACCAGATGCTGTAGAAGATATTATCAGTATGATCAATGATATGGGAATTCAAGTATTCGAAGTTGCCCCAGAAGCTGATGCGTTATTGATGAATGAGACCGCTGCAACGGATGATGATGCTGCTGATGAAGCTGCCGCTGCACTAGCCAGTGTAGAAAATGAATTAGGAAGAACAACGGATCCTGTGCGTATGTATATGCGCGAAATGGGAACGGTTGAATTATTGACTCGTGAAGGCGAAATTGTCATCGCAAAACGAATTGAAGAAGGCATCAAACAAGTACTCGCTTCAATTGCAGAATATCCAGAAACAGTGAGTTCATTGCTTGATGATTATGACCGCTGGGCTGCAGAAGAAATTAAATTAACGGACATCATCACTGGTTATGCTGATAGTGAAACCGATGCAACCGCTGGTGCCGCACATGTTGGATCGGCCGTACCAAAAAAAGAGCTTGCCGATGAAGATGGTGAAAATGATAAGACTGACGATGAGGATGAAGAAGAAGAAAACCTTGGGCCTGATCCAGAATTAGCTAAAGAGATTTTTACCGCATTAAGAAAGCATTACGAGAAGTCTTTAACTGCAATAAATAAATACGGCAGAAAGCATAAAAATGCAATAAAGCATATTGATGCAATGAAAGAAGAGTTCTTGAAGTTTAGACTTTTACCTAAAATGTTCGATAAATTATCCAGTCGAATGCGTAAAAGAATGACTAGTTTGAGAACTCAAGAACGTTTAATCATGCGATTATCAACTGAAAAAGGCAAAATGCCTCGTAAAGATTTTATACGAACTTTCCCAGGAAACGAAACAAATACAGGTTGGTTGGATTCTATTTTTGCAAAAGAAACTGATTATCATGAATATTTAGAAGAATACGCAGAAGATATTATTCGCGCACAAAACAAAATTTCTAGAATAGAAGACGAAAGCCAATTAAGTATTGTCGAAATCAAAGAAACTAACCGCAGAATGTCGATTGGTGAAGCGAAAGCGCGTAGAGCCAAAAAAGAAATGGTTGAAGCAAATTTACGTTTAGTTATTTCCATCGCTAAAAAATACACTAACCGCGGATTACAGTTCTTGGATTTAATTCAAGAAGGTAATATCGGTTTAATGAAAGCGGTTGATAAGTTTGAATATCGTCGTGGTTATAAGTTCTCAACTTATGCAACTTGGTGGATCAGACAAGCAATCACTCGCTCAATTGCCGATCAAGCTCGAACGATTCGTATTCCCGTTCACATGATTGAAACGATTAATAAGTTGAATCGTATTTCTAGGCAAATGCTTCAAGAAATGGGTCGCGAACCTCAACCTGATGAACTCGCCATACGTATGGAACTCCCAGAAGATAAAATTCGTAAAGTTTTAAAAATTGCGAAAGAGCCTATTTCAATGGAAACACCTATAGGTGATGATGAAGATTCGCATTTAGGTGATTTTATCGAAGATGCTAACCAAGACTCTCCGATTGATACTGCAACGTCTCAAAGCTTAGGTGATGCGACTAAAGGTGTACTTTCTGGCTTAACGGCTAGAGAAGCTAAAGTACTTAGAATGCGCTTTGGTATAGGCATGAACACGGATCATACTTTAGAAGAAGTTGGAAAGCAGTTTGATGTTACAAGAGAAAGAATACGTCAGATTGAAGCTAAAGCACTGCGTAAATTACGTCACCCAACTCGCTCAGACCAATTGAGAAGTTTCTTGGACGAATAGTAGTTGTTACTAAATCATACTCATAAAAAAACCGGCAATTGCCGGTTTTTTTTATGAAGCTGAATTAACAACCAATTAAAGTTCAATTACATCATCTGTAAAACAGCAACAATTGCACCCGTTAATACTAAACTACTAACAATAACACCTCTAACAGTCGTCATCGGCCCTTGCTTTCCAACAATCCCGTTAACTTCCAATAGAACAACAATAGCTAATGCTAAATACATAGGATTAGCTGTAGGCTCCAAAGATGTAAGCTTAGAATAACCACCAAAATGGCCTCCCGCTAGCATACAAAATGCCATTGGTGCCGAAAAAAGTGTATTAGTACGTGAGGCTAATAATGCTTTTCCACCAGCAGCTGCAGCATCACCTTCTACCATACCAAGTGCAATTTTCTGATTTGGCCAAATAATTAACCAAACATTCAAAAACATGAATGTTCCTAAAGTTGCTCCAACGACTATATAGCTATTTAAAATGCCTGAACGATAAACATTTTCTAAAAGAAGGACCCCTGTTAAAAATGTAAACATGGCTCCCCAACGGAACCACCAGAGTGCTTCTGGTGCTAGTTTAGCTTTCGCATCTTTTAACGCTTCAGGTGATGCAGCTTTAAAATAACCACCTTGAATAAAGTTAAAGTAATAAAGTAAACCAATCCAAGTCATACCAAAAAGTAAATGCCCCCAACGTGCAAGCATGTTAACCATCAAATCTATATTTTCCATTCCAAAACCCTCAATTAAAACCTCAATTAAACTCTCAATCAAATTCTAAAAACATCTTATTTTGATTCTTATTAGAAAACCTTATCCACAATAATATTAGGGTTAACAGCCCGTAATAAGCGGTTTTCAGCAAAAAATTATACAATAATAAGGTGTAAATTGCGACTAAGACTTTTTCAAACTCATGTAATCGCTCTACTTAAAATTCTACCTGCGTTATTATCCTTTAATAACAAGACGGTAAATTAATCACTAGAATATAAAGGGCTCAAATTTTGAGTTATGCTTCGATCTTAATCAGTGTGTGTTTAGTTGGACAAGCCGTTCGATATGATGGTGATAGTAAGCTAATTAACCACCAAATACTTCTCGATTGGTCATAACAGGGATTGCTCATTCCACTTTGCCCAGAGGTGAGTGGTGGTTTGCCAATACCGAGGCAATCCGCTGAGATTTGTAATAAATCTGGTGATACAATTAGCGTCATTAATACAAACGGAAAAGATGTTACCCAAGAGTTTAATCAAGGTGCTCAAATTGCTTTAAAGTTATGCTTAGATAAAAACATTAAGATGGCTATTTTAACTGAGTCGAGCCCTTCATGCGGCAGCCATAATATTTATGATGGTAGTTTTTCTTCAAAAAAGATTGAAGGTGAGGGCGTTACCACAAAACTTTTGCGGGAAAATGATATCAAGGTCTTTAACCAACACCAGCTTGACCAAGCTTTCAATTATCACTCACAGTTAATTGCCAACAAATGAGAAACTAAAATGATCTATTTATGGTTAAAAACATTTCACTTGATCTTCATGGTCAGTTGGTTTGCCGGCTTATTCTATTTACCAAGAATTTTTGTCAACTTAGCAATGACTCAAACAGAAAATAAAATGGAGGCATATGAGCATTTATTGCTCATGGCAAAAAAACTTTATCGGTTCGTTACTCCGTTTATGATGCTCACGATATTTTTTGGTAGCTGGATGCTCTATTTGAATGACGTTTTAATAAACAGTTTGTGGATGCAGATAAAACTTGGGTTAGTTTTAACTTTAGTCATGTATCATTTTATTTGTGGGTATGATTTAAAGAGGTTTATCAATAAAGATGAGATTAAGGGACATATCTACTATCGATGGTTTAATGAATTTCCAGTCATTGTTTTATTTTCAGTTATCATTCTAGCGATAATCAAACCATAAATTAAAGGCTGAGAGGGCTTTTAACGATAAACAAAAAATGCCCTTATCTGTTTGGGGTTTACCACGGTTGTAATTGTACCACCCTCGACTTTCCTATCAATAACTAATTGTTTTTCATCATTTTTTTGAAGAACGCCTTGAATGCTTTTACCATCTAGTTTGACTATTTTATTTCAGAATTGAAGACTTTAGCCATGTCTATTTTATTTTCTAAATGAAAACTTCGATGCACAATAATATTTTAAAAAAATCTATTTTTAGTTTGCTCGATTATTGTAGTTATCTCTCTGGTTTCAATTTTGTTAAATCGGTCTAACGCGCCCGAATGAAGACCATATCAAAAATGGAACCAGCAGAATATTTTAGCTGACTAACCCGTATTTTATTTCTTCGGCAGGGATATTAATTTTAATATCATTAATCGTAATTTTCCCACTTGGACTTATTGAAGAGCTACCACACATAAATTTAACACCATATCTTGGCCAAGAAACAAGATAATCTAAATCTTGAGATAACTTCTATTGTACGCCGACGTATAGACTTAGCCCTATAAAGAAGGCAAGAACCACAAATCAGATCAGTATTCTTAACATATAGAAATAACTTAATTGGTTTGATTCTTTGCTAGAATCCTAAAATTACACGCGTAACGCAAAAGAGTTAAAACACTAGTTTCGATAATTGATATAATCTCAAAATAAACAGGCTAGCTATACAATTCTGCTAAAGAGATACCCATGAACTTTAAAGGTCAGCATTTATTATCTGTAAGGGATATAAACCTTGATGCGATTGATGATTTATTCAACATTGCTGATAAAATGAAACCTTACGCAAAACGCGAAAAAAAGAGCCACGTTTTAGATGGGGCAATTCTCGGCAATTTATTTTTTGAGCCTAGCACAAGAACACGTGTTAGCTTTGGTACGGCATTCAATTTATTGGGTGGTGAAGTGAGAGAAACAACAGGACTTTCTACATCGGCTCTAGCAAAAGGAGAGTCACTTTACGATACGGCTCAAGTCCTTTCTGGCTATAGCGACATCATAGCTATGCGCCACCCAGATGCCTATTCAGTAAAAGAATTTGCGACAGGCAGTCGTGTGCCTGTAATTAATGGCGGAGATGGTCCTAACGAACACCCAACTCAAGCTTTGCTTGATTTATTCACTATAAAAAGCGAATTAGAAAGACTTAATCAATCTATAAGCTCTCTTAGCCTGACTTTGTTGGGTGATTTAAAAAACGGTAGAACGGTTCATTCCTTGTGCCACCTATTAGCATTGTATAAAAACTTAAAAATTCAGTTAGTCGCACCAGATGGACTACAATTACCAACTCATTATATTGACTTATTGACGCAAGCTGGACACGAAATCGAAATGGGAAATAACCTTGAGAAAGGACTTTCTAAAGCTAACATCATTTATCAAACGAGAATACAAGAAGAACGTTTTAGCAGTCAAAATGAAGCAAATTTATATAGAGGCTACTTTCGCCTTAATAAACAAATATACGCCGATCACTGCTTACCTAACGCTGTCATCATGCACCCATTACCGAGAGACTCTAGAATCGATGCAAACGAATTAGATAACGATCTCAATAAAGAACCCGGCTTTGCAGTTTTCAGACAAACAGATAATGGTGTACTAGTGAGAATGGCTTTATTTGCCTGTATTTTAGGCGTAGAAAGTCAACTATTACAATATGAACGACCGGTTAACTGGCATATTGGGTTAAAAAAGAATTAGCTACTTTGTGCAACTGCATGTACAAAGTAATTGTACTTTTTCACTAATTTATAAAAGAGAGTTAAATGAACAAATCAATTGACCTATACAACCAATCAAATAAAGTTATTCCAGGCGCGGTCAATTCACCTGTAAGAGCATTTAATGGTGTAGGTGGTACGCCGATTTTTGTTGAAAAAGCAAATGGTGCTTATTTCACTGATGTTGATGGTAAAAATTACGTCGATTATGTTGGCTCATGGGGACCGATGGTTCATGGTCATAATCACCCAGCAATTAAAAAAGCCGTAATCGAAGCTGCGGAAAACGGACTTAGCTTTGGCGCTCCAACTGAAATCGAATTAGAAATGGCAAAAAAAGTTTGCTCTATGATTCCATCAATTCAGCAGGTACGAATGGTGAGTTCTGGAACCGAAGCGACTATGTCTGCCATTCGATTGGCTAGAGGATTCACTGGCAAAGACAAAATCATTAAATTTGAAGGTTGTTATCATGGTCACGCTGATTGTTTATTAGTTAAAGCAGGATCCGGCGCTTTAACTTTAGGAGAGCCCACTTCACCAGGCGTTCCTGCAGACTTTGCTAAACATACACTCACCGCAGATTTTAACAACCTAAAAAGCGTTAGGGAATTATTTGAAGCCAACAAAGATGACGTAGCTTTAGTGATCGTCGAACCCATTGCCGGTAACATGAACTGTATTCCGCCAGTTGACGGCTTCTTACAAGGACTCAGAAAACTTTGTGATGAGTTTAATGCCGTATTAATTTTTGATGAAGTGATGTGTGGATTAAGGGTTGGTCCAGGATCGGCTCAACAACTTTATGGTGTAACCCCAGACTTAACAACATTGGGTAAAATAATTGGTGGAGGTATGCCAGTCGGCGCTTTTGGCGGAAAAAAGGAGATCATGCAATATTTAGCTCCCGCAGGTCCGGTTTATCAAGCGGGTACTCTTTCTGGAAACCCTATCGCCATGTCAGCAGGATTAGCGTCATTAAACTTATTAACGGAAGACGATTTTTTTAAACCACTTTATGATTATTGTGAACGACTAGTCAATGGGTTACAGAGTCTCGCTGACAAATATTCGATTCCATTCACCACAAACCACGTAGGTAGTATGTTTGGGTTATTTTTTACAAAAGAGAAAAACATTAGCGGATTTAATCAAGTCGTAAACTGCGATCAAGAAGCCTTTAAAAAGTTCTTTCATGCCATGTTAGATGAAGGTATTTATTTAGCACCTTCCGCTTTTGAAACTGGGTTTGTGAGTGCGGCTCATGATGATGAAACACTAAAAAAAACGCTTAACGCTGCGGACAGAGCGTTCTCTAAACTGTAATAACTTATACGCATTAACTCGAAGTTATTCTTTTACTTTAGACTCGACCGTCCGTTTCATTGCTTCATAATAAACACTGCTTTTCTAAGTTATATATTAGTAGTGTTGTGTTAACTAGTTGAATACACAGTCAAACAGAGACCCTCAGGCAAAAAGCTGCGATAGTTATCAGCGTACGACTCTTGAGTGCCAGAAGCAGTCATCCGTTAAGAATAAGCTAACATTTTCCCTAATGAAGGAGCTTTATGGCAACATTCACTATTATTATTGCAGGTTTGGGGTGGGATGGTTTATGATGATCTCACTAGATTCCATGATTGAATCTAGGCTCACTGCATCTAATAAAAGAGGGGGTTGGGTGAAAAAGATTATAGAATCGCTCAATACTTTGAAAGTAAAGGACAATAAGAATCTGGCAGATGAGCTAGTCATTGCCAATAAAGAACTTCACTTTCAAAACGAAGAGAAAGATAAACGGGCCGATGAGCTGGTCATTGCCGACGAAGAGAAAGAAAAGCGGGCTGCTGAGCTAGTCATTGCCAATAAAGAACTTCTCTTTCAAAACGAAGAGAAAGATAAACGGGCTGCTGAGCTAGTCGTTGCCACTAATGAAATTAAAAAACTAGCCTTCTATGACCCGCTCACCCAATTGCCTAACCGTCGCTTATTGCTCGACAGGTTGAGCCAAGCTCTAGCTTCCAGCGCCCGTAGTGGTCAACGAGGTGCATTGCTATTTCTTGATCTAGACCACTTCAAAACCCTCAATGACACACTTGGTCATGATATAGGAGATATATTATTACAACACGTTGCAAAACGACTCATCGAATGCGTCAGGCAAGGAGACAGCGTAGCGCGTTTAGGCGGTGATGAGTTTGTCGTGTTATTAAAAGACTTAAGCAAACAAGACGTTGGAGCCGCCGCACAAACTCAAGACGTTGCAGAAAAAATTCTTCTTACACTCAATCAACCTTACCTGCTCAACACACACATATATCAAAGCACTCTCAGTATAGGTGCTACGATGTTTAACGGTCACGAAAAAACAACTGATGAGCTATTAAAGCAGTCTGATATTGCCATGTATGAAGCAAAGGACTCAGGACGTAACACCCTGCTATTTTTTGATCCGATGATGCGAGAAGCTATCAATGCCCGTGTAGACATGGAATATGAACTACGCATAGCCATTGAACACAATCAATTTCAATTGCATTATCAAATACAGGTGGGCAGTAATGGGCAAGCATTAGGGGCTGAAGCCTTAATCCGTTGGCTACACCCTGAACGGGGCATTATTTCGCCGTTTAACTTTATTCCTTTAGCCGAAGAGACAGAACTGATTTTACCTATCGGACAATGGGGGTTGGATACCGCCTGCGCTCAACTTAAAACATGGCAACAAAATCCACTTGCACAAGGTCTTATTCTCTCCGTCAATGTCAGTGCCAAGCAATTTCATCAAAAAGATTTTGTAGAACAAGTGCTTGCCACGATAGCGCGTCATGACATTAACCCTGCTAGGCTCAAGCTAGAGCTAACTGAAAGTATGTTGGTGGCTAATATTAGAGATATTATTATCAAAATGGATGCCCTCAGTAAAATAGGCGTTTACTTCTCATTGGATGACTTTGGTACGGGTTATTCATCATTGCAATATCTTAAAAAACTACCGCTCCATGAATTAAAGATAGACCAATCATTTATCCGTGACATTATCTCCGATAGTAGTGACAGGGCGATTGTACGCACTATTATTACCTGGCACATGGTTTGGATATTAACGTCATCGCGGAGGGTGTGGAGACGGCAGAACAAAAACAATACCTGTTAGATAATGGCTGTATGTATTATCAAGGTTATTTGTTTAGTGAACCCGTACCGATTGATGAGTTTGAGGCTTTGCTTAAGAAAGGCTGATTGTTAATCGTCTACTAAGGCTAAAGCGAGAGAAGCTCAGTTTCGATATAGCCTGACTGTCCGCTTTGGGTCATTATCAGTCGGTCAGGCAATTGCATTTTAAGTCAGTATTTCTCTCGTTGGCAGTCACTCAGCACGCTCGGTTCTCCAAGTGAGCTGTCACGACACTAACCGCTTGTTAGTTGCTTAACTTTCTAACTGCAGCCAAAGACTCTTGATAATATTCTTAATTATTTGATTCTGATATGGCGTATGAAGTGTAGATGCCCTTTGGCCGATATTTCTAATTTAATTAGTCAAAATACAGCTTTTATTTATAAATATCCATTAGTTAAATTTAATGCATAAAAAATCTCTGTGAAAGTACCCTCCTTGTCCTAAAAAACTGTAAATGACGATACCAATGATAGCTAACCTCAAACTAATTATTCATAGTTCAAAAAATTCTCGCTTTTTATAATAATCTTTCTTGAGGTGGGATGGCGATAGAGGTAAATAATCACATACTGGTTTGTAGAATAGAAAAACGGACAAACATCCTAATGCAGTACTTAAATCTAGAAAAATCACCTGACTGATTTCAATACCTTTTGCTTAACGTCATAACTTGCCATCGTTGTTCATTTTAAGATGTCTCAAATATGACATAACCAAAAGAACTTCTGGCATTTCCATTTTTTCAACAACCGCGCCATATACATTGGTTAGCTCTAATCCTGCTACGCTAACTTTTTTTAATGGCATAACCCAAGTTCGGGTATTGCCAGTAGCTTTGCTAGCGAGTGAGGGTTTTCCATATAGCTTATACTGCAAGCCAACTTTTTTAGCTATTTGCTCGCTCATCGCAACTAACGTTGCGCCAGTATCCACCACAAAACTAACCGGTACACCATTGATTGAACTACTCGTTAGAAAGCTTCCCTTTTGGTTCAACGGTATATTAATAGAGATTTTTTTAGAGCACTATTAGCATTTAACGGCACATCACTTTGACGGGAATTATGCAAACCTAATTCGGTTCGTTTTCCATTAATAATAAATATGGCACCATGATTATCAGCAGAAACTAACTTAATATTTTGGTTAAGCGATTGCCCTTTTCTTAACATTTTTTGCTTGTCATTATATTTAATCATCGCAGCATTTTTGAAAAGAGCTATGACTTTTAATTGAATTTCATCGGCTTTTAATTCGGTTGTTAGGATGGTATTAGATAAAACCAAGAAGTTGAAAATAACGAAAAAATAGTGACTAATAAATTTTATGTTGAAGGATTTCATATAAAATAGAGTAGCAGAATATGGATACAAACTAACGATAACAGTCCTGCAAGAATATCATCAATCATAATACCTAATCCCCCTTCAACATGTTTATCTAACCAGCTAATCGGCCAAGGTTTAAAGATGTCAAATATTCGGAACAAAATAAAACCTAAAATAATGCTTTGCCAACTAAAAGGAACTGCAATCATTGTGATGAAAAATCCTGCAAACTCATCCCAAACGATACCCGGATGATCGTGTGTATTTAATAGTTTGGCACTTTTTCCGCAAATGTAAATTCCGATTAAAGATATACATAAACATAGTCCAATATAATACTCTAGCGATAAAGTTGAAGCATAAATATAAAATGGTATGGCTGCTAAGGTTCCAAAAGTGCCTGGAGCTTTAGGCGCCAAACCGCTACCAAATCCAAACGCTAATAAGTGAATTGGATTTTTAAAAATAGTTTTCGCTTTAATTTCAGCCAAAATGCTGGAAACCTAATTGATCAATTTCAATGTCATCCTTTCCATCTAAAACTCTTACACCAGGTTTACCGCTCAAGCGTCCAATAGCAGTACATTCTGAACCAACCATTTCTAGGGCTTGTTGAGTAGCATCAAGTTCATCTTCTTTTACTGTAAAACACAACTCATAATCATCACCACCAAATAAAGCAGACTTCATTAGAAGAGCTTTATCAGCAACATTTTTTGCCGCATCTGATAAAGGTATTCTTTCCCATCTGAGTAGAACCCCTACATTGCTCGCTTGGCTAATATGACTAACATCGGCCAGTAAACCATCAGAAATATCAATTCCTGCTGTCGCTCTATTTCTTAAAGCAATGCCGGACGCTAACCTTGGATAAGGAGTCTCGTATTTTTTTAACAAAAACTTTTTATCTGCTTCACTTGCTACTTTCAACTTACCTTGCGCGATTAACAAACCCAAAGCGGCGTCGCCTAATGTCCCAGTTACACAAACGAGTTCACCAGCCTGTGCAGTGCTTCTTCTACAAAAAACTTGCTCTGGCACAAAACCATGCGCTTGGATGGTAATTGAAAGTGGTCCTTTGCAGGTATCTCCGCCTACAATTTGAATACCAAAGTATTCAGCCATTTTCGTTAACCCACTGTGAAATGATTCTAACCAAGCTTTATCAAATTTAGGGATTGTCAAAGATACCGTTATCCAAGCAGGCTCCGCACCTGCCGCTGCTAAGTCACTGAGATTAACGGCAATGGCTTTATGGGCAATATGTGAAGGATTACAGTCTGATAAAAAATGTACATCTGCGATCAAAGTATCCATAGAGACAGCTAATCTCTGTCCTCTTGGAACCTTTAACAATGCACAGTCATCTCCAACACCTTGGATCACGTCTTTTCTATTTTTGACTTTCAAAGCCAAAAATTCATTAATTATTTCAAATTCATTCATTGTTTTAAATAGGATTCTTTTTTGTTTTACATTTTTAGGCCACTTAATAACCTAAAATGATGACCCAAAGTGCAATCTGTTTATCGGTTTACAATTGGATAAAAAATTTAATTATTTTGAAGTTTCTGTGGGACGTATCTCTTTTGCCATTTTATCCAAAACACCATTTACAAACTTATGACCTTCTTCTGCACCAAAAATTTTAGTTAATTCTAGAGCTTCATTAATAACTACTTTGTAGGGGACATCAATTCTATTTTTTAATTCATAGCATGCTAAGCGCAAAACGGCTAATTCTACTGGATTAACCTCACTCAAATCTCGAGTAACATTAGGTGCTAGCAAATCATCTATTTCAGTGATGCTGGTTAAGCAGTTCACCAATATTTCTTGAAAATACACGACATCCACTTTTTTTGAGTTAATTGTTTCCAAAAACTGAAATTCAATATCATTGATTGGGTTTCCACTCAATTGCCATTGATAGATCCCTTGTACGGCATATTTACGCGCTTTTTTACGCATAGAAGGTTTTTTTATACTGTTCGTTTGATTTTCCATGATCTGACTTTTACTCACGAATATTACTCACGTTTCTATTTTAAAAGATTGAACATAATTATTTGAATCATTAATCTTATTTGTTAATTTAGTTTATTAAAAGCTTACTAAGCCATTTCATCAAAAAGATTAACCATTTCTAATGCGGTAATCGCGGCTTCAGCGCCTTTATTACCGGCTTTAGTTCCCGCTCTTTCAATTGCCTGCTCTATAGAGTCAACGGTTAAAACACCAAACGAAACAGGAATATCAGCATTTAACGAAACTTGTGCAAGTCCTTTTACACACTCGCCAGCTACATATTCAAAATGCGGCGTTCCGCCTCTGATAACCGCTCCAAGGGCGATGATGGAATTATAATTATTTTGTTTTGCAATTCTTTGTGCTGCAATTGGCATTTCAAATGCTCCTGGTACTCTAATGACTTCAATATTTTCGTCCGATACCCCGTGTCGCTTTAAAGTATCAATAGCGCCTTCTAATAAACTCTCAACAATGTAAGAATTAAAACGTGCCACCAAAATAGCAAACTTGCCCTTTGGCGTAGTTAACTTACCTTCAACAATCTTCATAATTCTTCCTTTTGCTTAACTTGTTTCAATTAATAACTAATCCGTTGATTACTCATTATCTTCTATATATTCTACCGCATCTAAATTAAAACCAGAAAGTGAATGATATTTTTTGATGGGACTTAAAAGTCGCATCTTGTGAACACCTAAATCAACTAAAATTTGAGAACCTATACCGACAGTTCTAGTTGCTTTACTTTCATTTTGTTTTACTGAGGTTATATCCTCTGCAGAAGCCTGTTCACTTTTATCTCTTAATTGATTAGCGCTCAATTTTGCTATTCTATCAAGGATTGCGTTAGGTGACGATTGATTGCCTATTAATAATGCCACTCCACAGCCTTCTTTCGCAATTTTTTCAAGTGCCCGTCTTATCGTCCAGCTTCCTTTGTCTTTTTTCTCACGAGCAAGAAGATCCGTTGCCACATCGGCAAGATGAACACGAACCAAGGTGGGTATTTCAGGCTTTATCCGCCCTTTAGTCAAAGCTATATGTACCTGCCCTTCAATGTCATCTTTATATGCATGAAGTTTAAACTCGCCAAATTCAGTTTGCCAATTAACCTCATACTCTTTTGTGACTGAATTTTCAGTATTCATTCGATGTTCAATTAAATCAGCAATAGTGCCTATTTTTAATTGATGCTCTTTGGCAAATTTTTCTAGGTCTGAGCGCCTTGCCATACTGCCATCTTCATTCAATATTTCCACAATCGTTCCGCTAGCTTCTAACCCTGCTAAACGGGCTAAGTCACAGCCCGCTTCTGTATGACCCGCTCTGACTAAAACGCCACCTTTTTTAGCCATGATAGGAAATATATGACCCGGTTGAACGATATCATTGGGTTTTGCGTCAGAGGCAACCGCCGCTTGAATTGTTTTCGCTCTATCAGCAGCTGAAATACCCGTAGTAACGCCAGTAGCAGCCTCGATTGACAGTGTAAAATTGGTTTCAAATGAAGCTTGATTATTATCAACCATTAAGCGCAAATTTAGTTGCTCACATCGTTCTTGTGTCAAAGTAAGACAAATTAATCCACGACCAAATTTAGCCATAAAATTAATATCATCAGGACGAATCATGCTAGATGCCATAATCAAATCGCCTTCATTCTCGCGATCTTCATCATCCATTAAGATAACCATCTTTCCAGCGGCTATGTCGTCGATTAGTTCTTTGGCAGTATTTAATTGCATTTTTAAATTTGTAACCTCTTTGGGGGCCGAGTAATATATAAAATTACTCGCCTCACTATGGTGCTTTTATTTTAGTTTATGCGTTTTAATGTTGAGTAATAAAACGACTCTGCCCCTTCAATAATCAGCAATTTTTAAAAACCATTTTTAGACAAAAACGCTTTTGTAATTGTAGAGGGAGTGATTTTAGACGACTTAGTATTAGACGACGAGTCTATTTTTTGCCCTGTTAACAATCGCTCTAAATACCGAGCTAATAGATCAACTTCTAAATTCACATAACTCCCCACTTTATAATTTTCTGCGGTAGTCTCTTTTAATGTGTGGGGCACTAGATTTAGGCTAAATAAGGTATTTTCAACCTCATTAACGGTTAAACTGACACCATCAACACAAATTGATCCTTTTTTTGCAATGTAGTGGGCAATTTCCTTTGGTGCATTAATTTTGTAAACCACACTTCTGGCATCTTTTTCTACTGAAATGACTTTGCCAACACCGTCTACATGACCAGAGACTAAATGTCCGCCTAGCCTAGTCGTGGGCGTTAGCGCTTTTTCTAAGTTAACAAAAGAGCCTATTTTTAAATCGCCTAAAGTAGTTAACCTCAAAGATTCTGAAGATACGTCTGCCATGTAATGGTTTAAAGAGAACTCTATTGCAGTTAAACAAACTCCATTACAAGCAATACTGTCCCCTATGGCGACATCACTCATATCAAGTTCACCAACATTGATTTTGATTTTAGCATCACCAGCTAGATTTCGAATTGCCTCAACTTGACCGACAGCTTCAATAATTCCTGTAAACATTTTTATTCCAACACTTAGAGTTAAGACTCATTTCGCGACGTACGCGTCAAATAAGTCAAACGAACATCTTCACCAAATTGTTTAACATTCTTTAATTGAAATTTTGGACAATCGACCATTTTTTCAATATTAATATCAATTAAACCCTTAGCATTGATGCCCATCAATTTTGGAGCCACATATACCACTATTTCATCAACCAAATGTTCCTTGATAAATACGCCTGCTAACTTATGACCGGCTTCAATTAATAATTTGTTAACTTCATTTTCAGCACAATATTTAACGAATGATCGTAGATCATTTATTTTGTCAATTTTTTTATCTTTGATAACATGATGATTCTTAACTTTTCGTAAAAACCCTTCTTTTATCCACCAAATATCTTTAATCTTATCTGAGGAAAAAACACCCATCTCATTAAAAAAATTTGAGCTTAGTTTTGCTCGCCCGCTTCTATCTAACAATATTTTTCTTGGTTGCATAAAATGCTTTTGAGTATCACCTAAAAGCTCCCACCATTCAGTATTTTCAGGACGAACATTTAAACTAGGATCGTCTGCTAAAAGAGTACCGATGCCTGTTAAAATAGCATCTTGCTTAGCTCTTAATTTTTGCACGTCCTGCCTAGCCTGAGTACCAGTAATCCACTTGCTTGTGCCATCAAAAAGAGCGGTTTTGCCATCTAAACTCATGGCAAGCTTTAAAGTTATCCAAGGTCTTTTTTTTTCAAAGCGGGATATAAAACCACCATTTAATTCTCTCGATTCATTTTCTAATAATCCAGCTTCAGCTTCGATCCCGGCTTTATTTAAAAGGGTAAAACCACAACCATCAACCTTTGGATTAGGATCACGCACTGCAGCAATTACTTTAACTATCCCTGCATCAATTAGTGCCTGTGTACAAGGTGGTGTTTTACCTTGGTGACAGCAGGGTTCAAGTGTCACATAGCAAGTCGCTCCTTTTGCATAAGCTCCCGCTTGATTTAATGCATTAACTTCTGCATGCGCTTGGCCAAAAACCTGATGCCAACCTTCACCAACAATCTGATTGTCTTTTACTAAAACGCAACCAACCATAGGGTTAGGACGAGCTGTAAATTGACCTTTTTTAGCAAGCTGGAATGCTCGCGCCATAAAAACTCTATCTTGCTCCGTCCATTTCATTTATTCTTTCGACTCAAGGCGTTCAATTTCCTCACGAAATTCACTAACATCTTTAAACCGCCTATACACAGAAGCGAACCTCACGTATGCCACTTGATCAAGCTTTCTAAGCGCTTCCATAACCAATTCGCCAATAATTGATGCATCGACCTCACGCTCTCCTAAAGAACGCAGTTTTAGCTGGATCTGGATAATTGACTCTTCCACTGACTCAACCGATACAGGTCGTTTTTCAACAGCCCTTAAGATACCTGATTTTAATTTAGCATCATCAAACGGTTGTCTAGTCCCGTCACCTTTTACTACTTTTGGCATCATTAGTTCAGCCGTTTCAAAAGTGGTAAAACGCTCGCCACATTCAATACACTCTCTTCTACGGCGAACTTGACCACCTTCAGTGACTAAACGTGAATCAATCACTTTAGTATCTTGGTGCGAGCAATATGGGCAATACATTATGTGTAACCGTTTTTATTGATAAACTGGAAAACGAGCAGTTAATGTTAAGACTTTTCGTTTCACGCTTGCAATCACTTCCGTATTTTCAATATCATCCAAAATATCACAGATCAAACCTGATAACTCTGTTGCTTCTGCTTCTTTCATTCCACGAGTTGTAATTGCAGGTGTTCCCATACGCAGACCACTAGTGACAAAAGGAGAGCGAGGTTCGTTAGGCACGGTATTTTTGTTAACCGTGATAAATGCTTCACCTAAAGCGGCTTCCGCGGCTTTACCCGTTATATCTTTATCAATAAGATCGATCAAAAACAAATGATTATCAGTACCACCAGACACAATTTTGTAACCGCGCTCTTGTAAAACGGCAACCATTGCTTTTGAGTTGATAAGCACTTGCTTTTGGATCTCTTTAAATTCATCACCTAAAGCTTCTTTAAATGCTACTGCCTTAGCTGCAATAACATGCATTAAAGGACCGCCTTGACTACCTGGAAAAACAGCAGAATTAAATTTCTTTTCAAGCTCTGGATTAGACTTGGCTAATATGATTCCGCCTCTTGGGCCTGCTAATGTTTTGTGGGTGGTTGAAGTAACAACATCTGCAAATGGAACAGGATTGGGGTAGAGTCCAGCTGCAATTAAGCCTGCAACATGCGCCATATCTACCATGAAATAAGCGCCAACTTTGTCGGCGATTTCACGAAATTTAGACCAGTCAACAGTTCTTGAATAAGCAGAAAAACCAGCAAGGATCATTTTAGGTTTATGTTCTAATGCTAGGGCTTCAACTTGCTCATAATCGATATATCCTTGAGGATCTAAACCGTATTGTATTGATTTATAAATTTTTCCAGAAAAATTAACCGGCGAGCCATGAGTTAAATGACCACCTTCATTTAAGTTCATTCCTAAAACAGTATCGCCTGGGTTCAGAAGCGCCATATAAGTTGCGGAATTAGCTTGTGAGCCAGAATGGGGCTGCACATTGGCGTAATCAGCACCAAAAAGCTCTTTTGCACGCTCAATAGCCAATGCTTCAGCAATATCTACATACTCACAACCACCGTAATAACGTTTGCCCGGGTATCCTTCTGCATATTTGTTGGTCAGCATACTACCTTGTGCTTCCATGACTCTTTTACTTGTATAATTTTCAGATGCTATTAGTTCGATATGCTCTTCCTGACGCTTTTTTTCAGATTCGATTGACTGCCATAATTCTTTGTCAAACTCAGCGATTGATTGGTTGTTACTAATCATAATAAGTGTATTCCTAGGAAGAGATGTGGATCGGACTAAATTGGGCGCTATTGTACCCAATAAACCAACAATTGTCCTCCTAATCCCACTTCTTAAATAAACTTTAGAACGAATAGTTCTTAACCAAAACGATGAAATCTAGTACCCGAATAGCATAAAACAAGCTAATCGATTTAACGTAGTTCTTTTGACTTCTTACTGAACATTTCCTTGTTCCTTCACTAAAGATTGATCTTAAGCAATCTGCACTAATTTATGCATCACATCACTGCGAAGCGCAACCTTGGATCTTAATGGGTGTTTGTTTTATGTTGGGTAAAAAAAGTAGTTGATATTTAACGAAAATCAAACAATTTGATAGGTTTTAACAGTTCTTGGAAAAAATCAGAATAAGCTCTAGTCACTGATACTGTAAGGCTGCTTGCGTATCGCTTTAAATACTAGTCTTCCATTTTTTTACATCATTTAGGTTAAAGACCCATTCTTGCACTAGACTGCCACGTTGCTCGACAGGCATACCATCACGGATCCATCTCTCTACGCTAGTTATCGTAACATCCATCATAGAAGCCAAGGTGTCTTTACCGACTATTGAGTCATTACTAGTAAAGACAGCTGTGGTTTCAAAACTGGTTCTATTTTGGGTTCTTTTTGCGCGTCTTAGGTAATTCGAACTTCTCATCTTAAAACTCCTTTTATGCACAATACAATTTATAAATTATTTTCATGCCAAATGGGTCGGAGTCACTTTAATATAGAAATATTATCTTATTACTACAGAATACTTCAATTTTAACATCTAATTGATGGTTAACCGCGACTCTTAACCCTACACGTATTATCGTCAATACTTGCAATAACTAAACTATAGATGATATTTAAGGGTAGTAGGTTACAAATTCAAGTAAAAAATTGTAAGTAGGTTTGTGTTGTTATGCTTTTAATCTCGCTGGAGCAGCAAACTAAATTTCTGTTTACTGTACTATTGACCGTACTCCCATAATTGATAAATGTATTGATTAAGTAATTTCATATTATTCAATTTTTTTTCAGATAAGTTCAACATTACTAATTTTCTTTTATCGAGGAACTTGCGATAACAAGAAATAAAATAAATTTCTTGTTCTTTCGCAAACTCTAAATTATTAATGATCGCTGTAATATCTAATATTGGGTCGCCAATACAAACATATTCCCAATCAATTATTTTGATAATTGATGTTTTTTTATTGATTAGTATGTTATTTAGATTTAAATCATAATGGCAAAGAGTTAAGCCTTGATAAGTTTCTAACAATAAAACAGCTTTTTCTAAACATGTATTTATCTCTTGTTTTAATTCTCTATTCTTAACTTTACTCAGAGCAATGGTCTGATATTTCATTAAATGCTCTTTGAGGTTAAAACTTGGTAGTTTATTTGATGTAATTTGATGTAAATCTGCTAAAAATTTTGCTAATAACACAATAATTTTGTCATTCTTATTTAAGCTCAAATCTAATGACTCTGACTCTATCCACTGTTGAATTCGCACCTCTTTAGATTCAAAAAATGTTTCAACTATCCAAGGCGATATACTGCTATATTCATCCGCATCTATTATCTTCTCTAAACAAATCGCGCTCTCGTAAGGTAGGAATTTGTTATTAGAGCGATTAATTATTTGAATGAATAACTTACATTTACTGTTTGAAAAATAGTAACTATTATTAGAACGCCCAGTTGAAATAGTCCGCCAGTTATCCTCTTCAAAGTGTTCTTCAGTCTGATTTTTTTTTGTTCTATTTAAAGCGTTATAATCGGAAAGAAAGCTATCCACTTCATTCCATGCTGAAGTAGAGTGCTGCCACCATTGAGGCTTATTTATTTTGCTTAAATTCACGTTATAAGGTTCGACTTAATTGAGTGATTTGAATCAAATTCAGTTTTCCATTTATACCAACCTATAACAGATAAAATGACATACATTGAAAACAACACCGAAGTTAATACTAGACCTTTTGAATAAAACAAATAAACAGAGACTAAGTTAATTATTATCCAATAAAGCCAATTTTCCAGTACTTTCTTAGTCACCATAAACGTTGCAACCAATGCAAATATTGTCGTAAACGAATCCAAGTAAGCAAGGTCTTGACTTGTATAAGTTGAAAGTAAAAAACCTGTAAGAAGAACCCCCATAAATAAAATTAAAATAATCATTAGATGTATTTTTAATGACCAACGAATGATTCTGAAAGAATTAGTAGATTTACTCTTCTGGTCAGTCTTTGTTCTCGACCACAGTTTCCATCCGTAAAGCGCCATAATCAAATAGTAAGCATTTAGAAAGGATTCCATAAAGAGATTTACATCAAAAAATAACCATGCATAAATCGCTGTACTTAAAAAAGCAGCAGGCCAGCACCATATACTTTTTTTTATTGCTAGAACTAAGTAGATTAGTGCGAGTATAACGGCACACCACTCCCAAAAAAAAGCGGCTGCTATTTGCTCTATAAAGCGATCCAAAATAGTGTTACAACCACTACGCTTCTAAAGAGTGTTTAGATTCTTTAATTTGGTTAGGCTCTACATCGCCATTTAAAAACTTGGCCACTAAAACCTGTTTGCCGTAAGTTTTGAAAGAGTATTGCAAGATTTCTTTTACAACATCCATCACATCGTCAAACTGACCAAAAATTTGACTACTCATTGTATTTGTATAACAACTTACACGTTGATCTTGATTAAGTCTGCCAACGATATCTTTTATAATGCTTAAATACTCAGAATCTAATGGATAAAGACTGATTTCTGCAGATATTTTCATAATTTACTGACCATCGAACTAAAAATCATATTTTAACATAGCTCGACATTCATTCCACCACAAAGTGAACAATCTCCCAAACTAAGGATCATGCCACTTCTTATTCATACTGAATGTTTTTAGTCTTTAATTGTTTATGCTTTAAATTAATGACTGGTTTAATGCTACTACTAGTAATGAAGCTATCTAAACCTACTTCTCCTACAGCCATACGTAGTTGCTGAAAACGCTTTCCACTTCTTGAATCGGCCAAGTTTTTAGGCGTATTTTTAAGTTGAACTATTACCTGCTTTAGATCTTGTTTGAAGGCTAGCTTTATATTGGCTACCTTCTCTTCACAGCTAAAGAATGTCTCTCCAGAATGAAATAACAAGCTATTTTTATTGTCTTTCATTTTTGGTTTTTTATTGTTGTTAAAATAGCTATTTGGTCGCCCAAAAAGTTGTTTAACTCTCATTTTTTGGATCCTCAAATCCAATATAAGCTTGAGAGGTATACTGATTGTGAATAAAAGTTTTCTATCGACATAACTTAATTTTTCATCAAAAATATTAATTCTATTATTTTTAATATCCAAATCAGATTCTCTTAGTTTTGCCACTTCAGATAACCTTAATTTCCCTAACAGCATTAACTCTAGTATCAATAAGTTTTTACCTGATAACTGAGCCGTTACTTGCTTACATTGGTTTTCACCAAAATAAGAAAGATAACCTTTACGCTGTTGAACACTAATGTAGCTCAATTGTGTAATCGATATCTTTAGAAACACAATATATAAATATTTAATTGATTTTTCGGCACTTTGTTGGAGTTTCTGATTGTAATGATTTTCTGTTGCTAACGAAGATAAAAATGATTCAATATCTGCTTTCACTAAGCCTGCCGGATGCTGATGATTATGAAACTTCATAAAACGTAATACCCAGTAGATCACTTGTTTTTTATCAACTTCAGGTAACAATATTTGCCGTTCAATAGAAAACTCTAATTCTTTAATCAACTTTATTTCCACTAATCGTTTAGAACTTGAAGCAAAAATATGATTGATATCAATTGCTTGATTTGTCATTTTGTAGCACCCCCATTAACTGCTCAAACAAATACTACTTGTATAGATAGCCTTTGTCAAATTTGTGCTGTTTTGAGTTTTTAGTATTCAAATTAGGGGATGTCATAAAAATTAAAAAGCTTTCACTTAAGACTTTGACTTCAAACCTTGTAAGACATATCTCACAAAGCATTAGGTCAATATCTTAATTTTATTAAAGAGATATCATTTTTCTTATTTCAATTCTTCTAACTTACTGAATATAAAGAAATTAATCATTGAATTGATTTTTTGTAGGAAGCACAGCTCTAATAATTTTGTTTTTCATTCTTGTTAATTAGCTGTGTTGTACTAATATATCAATCAAGCGATACGGACATCGTCAGCTAGGAAGCAATTAAAGATAAGGAATTCAAAAGGATCGAACATATGGATTTGTTCAGTTACCATGGATTGGTAACAAAGGAATAAAATCTAAAGGAATAGGTTTTAATGGATTGTATTTTAAGGGACTAGACTTTAACGGACTAATTAGCCTAAAGGAATAGGTGTTTAGGGATAAACGCAGGACAAACACAGGATGTGTTTTATTCAACGGATGAATAATCAGATACGGGCGATTTTATCGCCCTTTCTTTTGGCCATATTTTACGAAATACCTAATGTTATGATACTTAACCTGACATTTTCCAATTGCCACGTTTTTCGTCATAAGTACTCACAAGTTCATCAATTGCTCCTTGTTCATATTCTCTTAAACCGCTCATTATAATCTGTTTTTCACCTTTGCCAATTGATTCATTACTTGATTTTAAATCAAAGTTCATTGTAACCATTCCACGCTTTCCGTTAACGTCCAGGTGACAATTATTTAGTTCTACACTTGGTGCTATTTCAGTAAACTTGTCGAAAGACAATTTCATGCTGTCGTAAATGACCATCGGTTTTTTTGTATTAATCATTTTTTGTTCTTTTTGCATCAATTCAACTAGTATGTGTGGAAATGTTTTTCCCGAAAAGGCCACATAACTTCTTATCAATCCTTCTATAAACAACACACTTTTTGTTACTTCACCTGAATGGTTAAGGGTAATTAGCGGTTTATCACTTTCATTTCTTGCGATTATTTCTTGCTCTTTACTATCAAAATAAAATGCTGCTTTTCCAGCAATCATACCCTGAAAATCAAAACTCATTGATTGACTAATACCGAATCGACTTAACATAATTGAAAAAAGTAAATCACCGGGCACACAAAAACGACTATTATCTTCATCATGCAAAGGGTTAAAATCTCTAGCAATACTTTTAGCGAAATCACTTCCTTGCTTTCTAGAGATGGTTAGCTGTTGCTTGCTTTCTTGATAATAGTTTGAAGTGAACATAATGCATACTTAGGTTTCTAAAAACCTAATGATACCTGAATTCGCTTAAAAAAATGTATAACTAGGGGCCTAGTCGCTATAAAAAATGACTCTGAGCCCCTTCACAACCAAATTAATGAGAATATTTACCTAATATTTTTTGATATTCCCCAGAATCTTTTATGTCATCTAATGCCACATTAAACTGTTCCACCATTTCTGGTTTTACACTGACCTTACTAAACATAATAGAAACATCGCCGCTGTGAACTTTAATACCAGATGCAACTATTTTTGAAGAGTAACCTTTACGTTTTATTGTGTAACCTGCTACAAAAGGATCCTCCAAGAAGCCATCTATATTGCCTTGTATTAAATTGTAATAATTCACTTCTGTTACAGGTACACTCACTATTTGTGCCTGATATATTTCGTTATCTTGTATGTTGGCTACTGCCTCACCATAAATATAATCTTCAGTAATACCTAATCTAAATTTATTATTCATAAGTTCGTAAATGGATTTTTCAGCGTAGTTTTCCTTTTCTTCATTTAATAAATAAAGAACAAAAGATTCATCTCGGTAAGGATCAGAAAAATCAGCAAAAATTTCTCTAGTAAGTGTTTTACTCGCTCCACCTAACATGTCAATTTCACCTGATTTTAGACTCTCAAGTAAAGCCATCCATTCGCCTTGCTCAAACTTAACATTACAATCAATTTGCCTTGCCATGCTTTGTATTAACTCAATATCAAGTCCTTTTACTTTATTATCTGGTGTGAGGTATTGATAGGGTTCCCATGGATCCCAACCAAGAACTAACTCACAGGATTCGGTAACTTTCAGATCGCTCATTGATGCTACGTTCATGCTGGTTTCAGCAACAATTACTGTTGATTCTTGAATTGCTTCTCCGGGCTCATTTGAAACCGGCTCAGGTTGATTGCAAGAAACGATGATAAAGGTGAGTAGAATGAGAAGGGATTGACTTAATTTATTCATTATGATTACTTCCTAGTGAAAGACGCCAACTAACCAATCAAGGTATTGTTTAGCAAACACACAATGGGTTTGTTATTAATTACTAAACTACAGCCTCAGTTTATCGGACATAAATGATAAATATATTCGTTTTTGGATCGACCGACTAGAATATACTATACCTATGTTAACAATCTAGCAAGAATACACCAGTAAAATTCAAAAGCGATAATTCAGATTAAAATATCTAAAAAAACCACCTTTTAATAAGATGGTTTTTAATTTAAAGTTAATCAATCCATTACAGATTTTAACTTTTTCATCGCATTTTTTTCTAATTGACGAATTCTTTCAGCTGAAACTGAATATTTATTTGCTAGCTCTTGGAGAGTCGATTTATCTTCACTTAACCAACGTGCAGCTAAAATATCCTGACTTCTTTCATCGAGCGCTTTCATCGCATTCATCAACTTTTGTTGATGAAAATCTTTCCAATCTTGGTTTTCATAAGTTTCCGCAGGATCGGCATTCGCACTTTCTAAAAATGCCGCGGGCGCAAAACTAGTTTCGTCATCAGCATCGGTAGGTAAATCAAAAGCTGTATCTCGTGAGTTTAAACGACTTTCCATTCTTCTTACTTCAATTTCCGCTACGCCTAAATCATTGGCTACAGCCGTTACTTCATCATTGGATAACCAATTTTGTTCTTTTTTAGCACTACGAAGATTAAAAAACAATTTTCTTTGTGCCTTTGTTGTGGCAACTTTCACAACGCGCCAGTTTTTAAGTACAAATTCATGTATTTCTGCTTTGATCCAATGAACCGCAAAAGAAATCAGTCGAACGCCGACTTCTGGGTCAAAACGTTTAACCGCTTTCATTAACCCTACGTTACCTTCTTGGATCAAGTCAGCTTGTGGCAAACCATAACCACTGTAACTTCTTGCTATGTGTGCTACAAATCGCAAATGAGACATAATTAATTCTCTAACGGCATCTAGATCTTCATTTTCTTTATATTTAACCGCTAAAGCACGCTCTGCTTCTGCTGTAAGAACAGGAATAGCGTGAATGGCACTCACATAAGACTCAATATTTCCCTGTGGTACTAGTAAATTAGTTGCAGACATTGCTTTATTAATGTTTGTTTTTTTCAAATTTGGATTACTCATAATGACTTCTCCTCTGGTGATAACTGATTGACCTTTAACTAAAAGCTTTATAAAAAGTATCAATACACCATAAATAATTAAGGTTTTTCTTTATTAAACTAACTGCTTCAAGTCAGTTTAGCACTCTTACTATCAGAGTGCCAATTATTTAGCACTCTGATAGTAAGAGTGCTAAAAATAGGGAAAGTTTCATTTAGAAACAGAATGTTACAAGTTTGAATTATTAATTCTAATGAGGTTCAATTTGTCTAATATGTCGGCCAACACTCAACCAAGAGCCCATTAAACCTAAACTACATCCTATAGAAATTAGCTGGACGCTTTGAATAAAATTTAAACCTGTTAAAGAAAATTCGCTTTTATAAAGACCAGAAAGGTTAGCAATCGGCTCCGCAAGCCATAATAAGGAAGTACCAAGCAAAATCCAACAAAGAACGCCTGCAAATAGTCCATACCAAAATCCAGTGTAAAGAAAAGGTCTTCGTATAAATGCGTTCGTTGCACCGACTAATTTAACCACTTCAATTTCTTCTTTTCTATTTTGTACTGACAACCTAATCGTATTGCCAACAATTAATAAAACTGACACGCCAAGCGCTAAGCCTAACGCTGCCGCTAATTTTTCGGCGAGCAGTAAAATTGCGTGAAGCTTTCTTACCCAATCTAGATCTAACTGGGCAACATCGATGGACTCAATTGTTTTCAATTCTATTAGTAGGTTTTCAGTATCACTGGGCAAATTGCTTTTAGGCTGGACAATTAAAGTCGCTGGTAACGGGTTGCTATCCAGCTCTCCCATTACATCGCCAAATCCAGAATATTGGCTAAACTCTTTTAAAGCTTGACCTGAATTAATCAATTTGACGCTTTTGACGCCAGCTACTTTTTTAACTTGTGTAATTGCGGATTGAATTTTGGAGTCAGATAGTTCAATTTGTAAGTAAAGTGAAATACGGCTCGCACCATCCCAGTTTGTAGATAAAACCTTGCCGTTTTCTAATAATATTTGTAAACCGGCGGGAAGTGCTAAGGCAATAGCAATCACTAAAACGGTCATAAAATTTGTAAACGGCTTAGATATGATCTCGTTCAAACCTCGTTTTGCTTCAAGCTTATGCAAGCTTAACAACATTTTAAACCGATTACTCAGACTCGTACCAGCAGAATAATTTGCCCCCTGTGTTGCTCCGCTTACAGGTTTGTTTCCTGACGAGTTTGATTGTGGACGTTGCGAACTATACTCTCTCATTAACTAAACTCACTGAAAGGTTGCGCTATAGAAGTTTCTGTATGTTCCGAATCCAAAGCGTCTTGAACTAACTGACCTTCTTTCATAACTAATGTTCTATAATTCATTTTAGCTAATAGGCTTAAATCATGAGAAGCTATCAGTAGGCTAACACCAACTTGGTTAAACTGTTCAAACAACTTCATAATTTCGGCGGATAATTCTGGGTCTAAATTACCGGTAGGCTCATCGGCAAGCAGGAGTGGAGGTTTATTAACAACGGCGCGAGCAATACCAACTCGTTGTTGCTCTCCTCCAGATAGCATTATTGGCGTATTTTTTTCTTTAGATAACAAGCCAACTTTATCTAGTGCAGCTCTTACTCGACGACCAATTTCTCGGTGGGGGTAACCTGCAATCATCAAAGGCAATGCGACATTGTCGAAGACACTTCGATCAAATAATAAACGATGATCTTGAAAAATCATGCCTATGTCACGGCGTATACTAGGGATTTTTCTAGACTTTATTCGATTTAAATTTTTACCATTGATAATCACTTGACCAGAGGTTGCACGCTCCATTAAACAGATCAGTTTTAACATGGTGCTTTTTCCGGCCCCTGAATGCCCTGTCAGAAAGGCCATTTCACCACTATCAATGTTGAGGTTAACTTTTTTTAAAGCATCCTGTCCATTTGGATATCTTTTAGAAACCTCAGCAAACTCAATCATTTAGCCATACCTATTTGAAACCGCAAAGAAGCATCATTTTTTTATTATTACCTTTTTATCGACAACTTCGGAAAGAATATTTACCACTCCAAGATGACTTTACCAGATTGACCCGATCCCATAACATCAAACCCTTTTTGAAAGTCATCAACATTAAACTGATGGGTAATGATTGGCGAAAGATCTAACCCTGACTGTAACAAAGAAACCATTTTATACCAAGTTTCAAACATTTCTCTGCCATAGATCCCTTTAATTTGTAATCCTTTAAAAATCACTTGATTCCAATCTAGGCACATATCCGATGGTGGAATACCCAGCATAGCGATTTTTCCACCATGATTCATGACAGATAACATTGATTGCACCGCTGATGGTACACCTGACATTTCAAGTGCAACATCAAAGCCTTCGGTCATATCAAGGTCTTCCATTACATTAGGTAAATTTTCTGTGGTCACATTAACCGCCCTTGTCGCACCCATTTTATTGGCTAATTCTAGGCGATATTCGTTTACATCCGTAATAACAACATGCCTAGCACCGACATGTTTACAGACCGCAGCAGCCATAATACCGATAGGCCCTGCCCCAGTAATTAATACGTCTTCACCCACCAAATTGAAAGACAAAGCAGTATGCACAGCGTTACCAAAGGGGTCAAAAATAGAAGCTAAGTCATCACTAATATCACCAGGTAATTTAAAAGCATTTACTGCGGGAATCACAAGGTATTCGGCAAATGCACCTGTACGGTTAACACCGACGCCAACGGTATTACGGCATAAATGTCTTCGCCCAGCTCGACAATTTCTGCACGATTCACAAGTGATATGTCCTTCACCAGACACTCTATCACCAATTGCAAAACCCTTAACGCCATCGCCTAAAGCTTCTATTTCTCCCGCAAATTCATGTCCAACAGTCATCGGCACTGGGATAGTATTTTGAGACCACTCATCCCAATTATAAATGTGCATATCAGTACCGCAAATAGCGGTTTTTTTTACTTTAATGAGAACATCGTTATAACCAAATTCAGGTACATCAACCTCTTTTAACCATATACCTTTTTCAGCTTTTGCTTTTACTAAAGACTTCATTCGCTGGCTCTTCATTTCGTTCGTCTTCACTTTATCACACCCAATCTTTTACCTACCTTTTCAAATGCTGCAACGGCTTTATCAATGTGTCCAAAATTATGCGCCGCAGACATTTGTGTTCGGATCCTTGCTTCACCATTAGGGACTACCGGAAATGAAAATCCAACGACATAGATCCCTTCTTTTAACATTTCATCTGCAAAAGATTTGGCTAATGACGCATCACCTAGCATCACTGGAATAATAGGATGTTCGCCAGGCAATAAGTTGAAACCTAGTAAACTCATTTTTTCTCTAAAATAATGAGCGTTATCAAACAATTTTTTTCTCAGTTCATTACCCGATTCCAAAAGATCGAGCACCTTAATACTAGCAGCTGCAATAACAGGGGCTAGAGTATTTGAAAATAAATAAGGACGAGAACGCTGTCTTAACCATTCAACAATTTCTTTTTTACCTGATGTGTACCCACCAGATGCGCCACCCAATGCTTTACCAAGTGTGCCGGTGATGATATCAACTCGATCCATTACGCCACAATGTTCAGGTGTTCCTCGACCATTATCCCCCATAAAACCTACGGCATGTGAATCATCCACCATAACTAAAGCACCATACTGATCCGCTAGGTCACAAATAGCCGTTAAATTAGCTAAATAGCCGTCCATCGAAAATACGCCATCGGTTGCAATTAATTTATAGCGAGCACCAGCTTCGTCTGCTGCGATTAACTGATTTTCGAGATCGGCCATATCGTTGTTAGCATACCTAAAGCGCTTTGCTTTACTCAGTCTCACTCCATCAATAATCGATGCATGATTGAGAGAATCCGAAATAATCGCATCTTCATTAGTTGTTATCGTTTCAAATAGCCCGCCATTAGCATCAAAACAAGATCCATAAAGAATCGTGTCTTCCATTTTTAAGAAGCGACTGATTCGGTTTTCAAGTTGCTTATGAACGGCTTGAGTACCGCAAATGAAACGAACCGATGCCATGCCATAACCCCAGTCAGTGAGTGCTTGCTGACCGGCCTCAATTAATTCTGAGCTATTCGCTAAACCTAAATAGTTGTTGGCGCAAAAGTTGATAACATTTTCACCAGTAGATACATGAATATCCGCTTTTTGTTGAGAATCTATTATTCGTTCATCTTTATACAATCCCAGTTGATGAAGTTCGTCTATTTGTGTTTGAAGATTATTTAGAAATGATTGACCCATCTTAATACCTATTTAAAGAGTGTTTCTATTGATGACGATTTTACAGTAATAACCGCAAAACTCGAAATGCTTTATATTTGTTGAAAAGTACCAAGCCATTTAACTTTACCCATTGCCACAGCATTGCCTAGCAAGATAATAGCGATGCCTATAAGCCCTATCAAATTCCATTGATGATTTTCAAAAATTGTAGAAAAAATCAGTGCTATCACAGGGTAAGCCAAAGAAATATAACCAGCTTTATCAGGGCCAATTCTTCCTAATAACGTTAAAAATGCGCCAAAAGCGAGAATCGATCCAAACACCGATAAATAAAGTAAAGAGGCTATATATTCAACACTAACCTCGAATGAAAAATCTAAACCTACACTCACTACGATCAATGATAATAACAATGCCGCATAACCCATCCCCAAGGCATTTGCTTGAACTATAGGGATTTTTAATCGCTGAGTTTTAGTTGAAACAATATTACCTAAGGATGCAAAAATACTCGCAAGTAGCGCAAGCAAAATGCCATTTACGGTATCACTCGACCGGCTAAAATTTTTATCGGAGACAATGCTTGGCAAAAATATCATCAAAATACCAACAACTCCAATTACACCGCCTATTAATACCTCTAGTTTAATCGCATCTTTGAGAAAAACTCGAGCGAAAAGCACATTAAAGTAGAGGATGCTGGTACTTAAAATTGCGGCCAACGAACTGTTTATATTAGTAATACTTAAATAAGTTAACCAATAATTAAACCCAAAAAGTAGAATACCCTGAATGAAAATCAAGATGTGCTCAAAACGCGTAAATTTAAATTTCTTGTTAGTACAATAAGCAAAAATCAATAATATTAAACTTGCCAATGCAAATCGATAAACAACCGAAACTAAAGGCGCGACTTCTCCGAGTTGAAATGTTATAACGATCCAAGTCGATCCCCAGATTAATGCTGAAGTAATAAAAAGCGAAATATTATTCATATTGTGTTTAATGTGTACTTTTAGCAAAGGATCTACTTTGGTTTAGTTTTAGATTATAATCGCCAATATCTAATCAAACAAGACGCTCTTAGGGAAAGAAATACTTAATTACCTTTTTTAGATTTACAGGCTGTCCGTTTTTGTAACTTACGTGTCAATCAACTCATTCAAAAACGTGCGAGTCTCGGTTGTGATTTTCATATTGTTGGAATATTTGATGCATCGTTGAAAAACTACAAAAAACCTAAGTAAACATAACGCCCCTTTTACCTTATTTGCGGATGAATAAATCGAAGCTTACAAGGTTTAAGCTGTTGAACGTTCGATTCTTGGTGTCATAAAAGGAATGATCTTTCGTTTTGCTCAAATGTTATATTCAATGTTTATAAAAGGGTGTTTTTTAACTAATATTGGTGGCAATCTGCTGACCATGCCAGCCAGTTTTTTAGTCAATAAGCAGGGCGTAATTGAAACAGTTTGTTATGGAAAAGATGAGTTTGATCATATTCCATTTGAACAAGTGTTAACCTTTGCCAAAGGATAATAAAACCTATTAGAGGCAATCCTGAGAATAAAGCTCGGGTTTAACCAATAAAACTATACTTTGACACAATCACTCAAACGATTTGTCTACCAAATGGCGTAAATCCTAACTTCATCAACTTAAAATGTTGAATTCCAAAAGGGATCCCAATAATGCTTAGGCAAAGCGTAACACCCCAAAAAAAATGATTTAATACCACCCAAATCCCACCAAAAACTAACCAGATAATATTTAATAGTATATTAACCCCACCAGTCGGTGAGCTCTCAGGCCAATTATTGGTCACTTGAGAGCCAAAAGGAAATAAAGCGAGAATCGATATTTTAAAACATTGTATTCCCCAAGGAATACCGATGACGGTCATACACAAAGCGATTCCACCGATAAAATAACCGCAAAAGACAAAAAAGCCCCCTAAAACTAACCATATTAAATTTAAAATAATCGACATTAAACTTTTCCTTTTTATTGCTTATACCACTAAAACAAATAAGAGCAAGAAACATACCGGCATACAAACTCATGATAATCAATCTGTTACGAGTTTTGCATTGGTTGTATTTAATACTTTTTGGCGATCTTCACCAAAGAACCTCTAACTAGGTGTTTATCCCAATTTGCTTGCGAACTACTAGGTTTAGATTTATTGATTTTTTTCCACCACTATTCATAGATATTTCAAATGTGTTAGCTATAAACTATGATATTGATAGTTTTTTAGTATTATTCCGTTAAAGGTAAAATCATCATAATTGCATTCTAATATTTAACGAGACATAAATGATGAATAAAATCACTATTTTTGGACGGCCAGGTTGTGGTTTTTGTTCAAGAGCCAAGCAATTGTGCGAAATTAAAGAATATCAATTTAATTATATTGATATCTGGAAGGAGAATATCTCAAAAGTCGATTTAGAAAAAACCATTGGTAGGCCCGTCTTAACAATGCCACAGATTTTTAATGGTAAAGACTATATTGGTGGATTCACAGAGTTTGAACAGTTTGTGGAGTCACAGGGTTATCGAAATTAACCTGCCTTGTTAGTAATTTTGGTAGTAACTCGACGTTTTTTTTAGGATAATGATTATCAATTTATTTGTTGAGATTCAACTCCATGAAAGCAGTAGTGGAAACTTGGTTAAATGACGTTTTAACCGACTTAAAGTCAAAAGAAATCGTACCTCATGATTTTAATGCAAAAATCAATGTGACGCACACTAAAGATGAGTCACATGGCGATTTCGCCTCTAATTTGGCACTCATGTTAGCTAAACCTGCAAAAAGATCACCGCGTGAAATAGCAGAGCTCATTGTACAAACACTGGGTGATAAACTTGAAATAGATAAAATGGAAATTGCGGGTCCCGGCTTTATCAATTTCTTCTTAAGTCAATCTGCAAGTACCCAAATAATAGAAACTATTTTAAGCCAAGGTAAATCCTTCGGTCGCACAAATGTTGGTGACGGGAAGCCTGTAAGTGTTGAATACGTATCAGCAAATCCAACAGGCCCTCTACATATCGGTCATGGCCGTGGTGCGGTTGTAGGTGATTGCCTCGCACGATTACTAAAAGCGACGGGCTGGGATGTGACCAAAGAATTTTATTATAACGACGCCGGTCAACAAATTATCAATTTGGCAAGTACAGTCCAAGCTCGCGCAAAAAAACTCACACCTGAATCTGATGGATGGCAAGATAATTGGTATAACGGTCTTTATATTATTGATGTTGCTAATGCTTATATGAACAAAGAAATTGTCGATTCAGCTGATAAGCATGTTACTGCAAAAGGCGACATCGACAATCTTGATGCAATCCAAGAATTTGCTGTTGCCTACTTACGTAGAGAACAAGATCTTGATTTAAAAGCTTTTGACGTTAATTTTGATGTTTTCTTTTTGGAATCATCTCTTTATGACAAAGGCGAAGTGGAAACTACTGTCAAACAACTTCAAGATTCAGGACATACTTACGAAAAAGACGGCGCATTATGGCTGAAAACAACTGATTTTGGTGATGATAAAGATCGGGTTATGCGTAAATCCAGCGGTGGTTATACTTATTTTTTACCTGATGTTGCTTACCACGCAAACAAATGGAATCGCGGATTTAAACGATGCATAGGCGAGTTTGGCTCTGACCACCATAGTACCGTTGAACGAGTGAAAATAGGATTACAAGCCTTGGATATTGGTATTCCAAAAGGTTGGCCTGAAGTTGTACTGCACCAAATGGTGACCGTTTTAAGAGGCGATGAAGAAGTTAAACTCTCCAAACGGGCAGGGAGTTATGTCACTCTTAGAGATATTATTGATGAAGTCGGCAAAGATGCCACTCGCTACTTTTTAACGGCAAGGCGTGTGGAATCACAACTTAACTTTGACCTTGAACTCGCCGCCTCTCAATCTAATGATAACCCTGTTTATTACATACAATATGCACATGCCAGAATCTGTTCGGTATTTAGACAGATGAAAGAGCAATCATTAGTGAGTGAGCAAATAAACGGATTAGACAATTTAGGCTTATTAACTAGTCCATATGAGAAAGCATTAATCGACCGTATTTCTAAGTTTCCTGACTTAATAATAAACGCGGCGCAATCGTTAGAAACTCACATCCTCGCTCATTACTTACGTGATTTAGCCAATGATTTTCATACTTATTATAACGCTGAGAAATTTATCGTAGATGATGTTAATTTACGTGATGCACGACTTTGTTTGATTACTGCCACGAAACAAGTCCTTCTCAATGGTTTAGATTTACTTGCGATAAGCGCGCCAGAGAAAATGTAAAATGGCGAGAGATTACGCAAAAAAGAAAAAATCTGCCAAGAAAGGCGGTGCTAGTCGCAGTAACAAGAAACAAAATAAGCCGATTGGTTTGATATTATTGGTGGTTTTATTAGTGGCTGGATTGATCGCTCTCTTAGTCTATTTAAAATGGTATCAACCTACGCCTTTGCAGAAAATCCAAGCTGTTTCAAACCCTTTGAACAAAAGCGAGCAAAAAACAAGCAAAGCAAAAAAGCCTTCAACGAAAAAGCCTAAAGTGTTAAAAGCAGCGGATGATGAAGTGCCTTTCTATAGAACTCATCAAGAAATGATGAATAAGACAGTTGAGATCCCAATAGAAGATTTAAAGCTACCTGAAGACGAACACCAGTATTCCTATACAATGCCTTGTGGTTCTTTTAGAGAAAAATCAAGAGCTGATGAATTAAAAGCTCAAATTGCTTTTACCGGTCATGAGTCAAAAATATTACCAGTAAAAAGCAAATCAGAATTATGGCATAGAGTGACATTAGGCCCATATTCTAGTAAGCGTACCGCAGAGTCTATTCGCCACCGGTTGCAAGATAATGGATTTATAAATTGTAAAATATGGCGTAAACAAATTAAATAGTCAAAAATCCCAGCTCAAGATATCAAATTAAATTTTGTTATCTTGCATAAATCTGTGTATTGTTTCATAATTAAGTCAAATATCGAACATATACACTTTGAGAGCATTAATATGACTATTCCACAAGGCTTTGAAGCCGCAAAAGTCCTTTCGCCTAAGCGAAATACCACTGAAGCGACTAATGTCGATGAGTTGGCACTTGAGCAATTGAGCCATTATGGTATTGATGAATCTAGCGATTATGGGAAAGCCTTAAAAGATACAGTAACAAACTTATATAACGCCCAATCAGATATGTCTCGTTTATGGCAAATAACCAATGAAACCATTGAAAATCTAGATAAGAAAGACAAAATTGCCTACTTTAATGCAAAACGTTTTTTATCATTCCAGCTCGCAAAAATTCTTGATGGCTTACAAAATCCTTTTAGAAAAACAGCACAAAGTTTGAATAACAATGCGACTACGCAAATGGCTAAAGGAAGTTATCCATTATTTGACAACATTACCGCAATTTTCTCGGCAACGCCTGTAATCGCCCGTACTGCCACTTATATTTATGCTTGTACAGAATGGGTTGATGATGCATTTCAGGGTAAAGAGATGACTCATCAGATATATTCACGCCTATTAAACCCAACCTCTATTTCTTTAGCTAATGCGATAGTCGATTTAGAAGCTGGACCTTATACCGCTGATTATATGGCTTGGAACTTTAATAGCGGAATGGCGGCAATCGACTCCCTCTTGGCTAACGTATTAAATTATGGTGACGTACTTTTAGTCTCGCGGAATATTTATGGCGGCGTCCATCAGTTATTAGTGGATCACTTCGCACGTAAAGACAAAATGAATATTCAAATCGAATGGTTTGATGGTTACACAGTTGAAGAATTTGAAGTTCGATTTAATGAAATTAAAGCCAAATACCAACCACGTTTAGCACAAGCAGACAGCTTAGAAAATAATGCAATGCATGTTTATATCGAATCACCCTGTAACCCTCATGGATACATGTTAGATATACCTGCAATCTGCGAGTTTACCCATAATAGTGGTGAACATTTGGTGATGCTAGATTCGACCTTAGCAACGCCAGTTTTAAACAAGCCATTACAAAGAGAAAACAAACTAGAACGCCCTGACTATGTAATGCATAGCTACACCAAAGATATTTCAGGTACTGGCGCAGTAACCTCCGGTGTTATCATTGGCGAAGGCTATCGAATGTTTATCCCTAAGGGCGGAGAAGCCAATGGTTTGTCTTGGGAAAAATGCATGTTTTGGGATGTTTACTACATTAAAGGCGCTTTTCTTGCCTCTGATTTAGCTTATGATGTTTTAACTGGAATGAAAACACTAGAACAACGAGTTCTCAAAAAGACCGCTAACACCATAGCGTTTGCCAATTTTTTAGCCAGCCACGAAGATTTTAAAGTGAACTCGCATGCTGTTAAAGGCAATGAGAATTACGATTTACGTGAAAAATGTTTAACTAACGGCATGCCATGTTCTTTGTTCACTGTAGATATGGAACACGCAGGAATAAAGCGGGAAACCTTCTCTCGGTTTTTTGATGGTCTTGAACCTGGGTTTAGTCTGATGGTTAGTATTGGTCAAACAAACAGCATGATTCTGTGCCCCGCTTTAACTTCGCATTCGGAGCTATCACCAGAGGCTATGGATGAAGCAAGAATTTACCCAACGACTATGCGTATATCAATGGGTAATGAAAATGTTAAAGATTTAATTGCCGCTTTTGTTAACTCAGCAAGAACTCATATTGATCCGGTAAAACCTGGCTTTAGCACGATGTTTATGGCGAGCGAAAAAGTCGATAGTATGGTTGAAGAAGTCACACTTGATATCTACAGAAAAAGCCTAGTAAATGGCCCTAAAATGGCTGACTTGTTGGCTGATTAGTTTTATTCTTTAGTTGAGTAGGTTTAATCACAAAACAGGCAAATATGAAAAAACTAGATAGTATAGATCTCAACATATTAGCGGAGCTTTTTGCTGATTCTAGTATTACCAATAAAGAACTTTCTAAAAAGGTGGATGTTGCGGCTTCCACCTGTTTAGAGAGAGTTAAAAGACTTCAATCAGCTGATATTATAAAATCATTTTCTTTAGACGTTGATTTTAAGAGTATTGGCGGCAATATTGAAGCAATCACTTCTGTACGATTAGGAAAACATACAAAGGAAGTGATCCAAACCTTTCGAGATGAACTAGTCAATTGCGCAGAAGTATTAAGTGTTTTCCATATGGGCGGAGAGAATGATTTTCTGCTTCATATTACAGTAAAAGACACTTCTCATTTGCGAGACTTTGTTTTTCGCTCGATCACTTCTAGGGATGAAGTCGTGCATATTGAAACGGCTTTAATTTATGAGCAGACTAATAGTCGGACTTTGCCTGCTTTTTGAATTGTTGCGACTAGATGGCTTAAACCTTTCCTTTTTAATAATGTTAAAGATAAATCATGAATTTTAGATATACGATTAAATTAATAACCTCTATTTTAACTCTGTTAACTATACTTTCCTGTACCTCAATAAATATTAATGGCAGTATTAAAAAATACAGCATTCCAGACAAAGGAATTGTTTTGAGTATATTGTCTGAACAAAGTGAAATTAGAATTAGAAATCCAGATGGTTCTTACACAATGGCAACGCCTCCAGTAATAGCTTTATATAATGCATACCTCAGTAATCAACGATCAAAAGCTCTTTATCCTGTTTTGAGTGACTTAAATGGTTTTAATTTTTTTTCACAAATGAGTAAAAAATCAATGAAAGTTTAAGCAATATTGAGTGGTTAAAGATAGATAAAGAATACTCATCGAGAAAACTGATACATAATATCCTTCCTATTGGTACTCACCGTCTTCTTTTTAATGTCAAATATGAGTTTACGCCAAATATGGATTCTATTGAGGTTACAGTATTTGTATTTTTTAAGAAAGTGAATAAAGCTAAAAAAAACGGCAGCAAAAAAGTAAGGAAATATAGCCCCATTTATGAAAATAGATATAAGTATATTTCGCCTCTTGCCGATCCTATTGGAATAATTAGAAATAAAAAGTCCACAGAAAATAATCCACTTAAAATAATTCTTGGCGAAGATAAAAAAAGAGACTCTCCCAATGACAAATTAAAGCTTATGTCAAAATACTGGGGTTTTAATAATTCGATTAAAGTTAAGAAATATTTAACGGAAGCTTTAAATAAAACCAAAGCAATGATTTTTCACGATTTATCATTTAAGAAAAAACTAACAGACTCTGAATACTATGATTCACTTAAGAATTTTAATCAGTTTTATTGGGAATTAGATAGATCGAATAAGCGTTTATTCTTAGAAAGTAACTCTTGGTTTAAAAAAGGAAGCCTTTGTTCTATTCCTCTAACAGCAGAAACCCACCGATGTACAGATGTTATAAATTTTTGAAATTAATTATTTGCTTTTTCTTCAGCTTTCACTAGTTTTGCTAAAATAAATCCTCATCCAATCGTAAATTATTTGTACCGTTAAATCTTTATATAATAAAGTCTCAAATTTATCAGCCGGATCTTGGTTTTTAAATGAAAACTGATATTGAATAATATCCGGTTGCAGGTCATGTAAAATAATAATTATTCTTTTACCCGTTTTTAAGCAATCGATTGTCATCACATCAGCGGGAATCCCAACTTTTCGCATTCCAACGTTAATTCCAGTAACAGGATTAATGTCAGCGAAATCTTTTTGAATTTTTGCGTGAGATTCTGTTGCCATATCTGATAGTTTTTCTAATAATACGCTTTCCAAACTAATTTACCATTCATGTTAAGTTACTTTCAATAATAGATTTATTGTATTCAAATATCAACCAAGCTTAGGCAAAACATGACTCCGTTTATGCTCGAAAACTAACGAAGTCTCAACATTCTGGATTTCTTCCCTTGAGGTGAACTCTTTAAAAATAAGTTTTCTCAGCTCTCTAGAGTTGTAAGCTGCCAAGTGTACATTAAAATCATTTTCTCCCCCGATATGAAAAACCTGAATCACCTCTGGCAATTTAAGTAAATCATCTCTTAGCTTATCGGCGAGCTCCTCTGTATGACGAACCATTTTTACGGCGGCCATTGCTTCAATATGTGTCGCCACTTTAGGCAGATCTATTTCACAAAAGTAACCTTTTATAATACCCTGAGATTTCAAGCGCTTAACACGCTCTTGGCACGTAGAAGTAGCAATATCTAAATGCAAAGCGAGCTCTTTATTGGTGATATCAGCCTCTTTAAATAAAGCGGTTAATATTTCAACATCAAGTTTATCTAAGCTTTTCATTATTTATATTCTCAGTGGATAATTGCAAATATAATTGTAAATTTAAGTGCAAGTTTAACTTTGAAAACAATTATGACTCTCTAATAACCCTTCGCCAAGCTTAAATTTATTAAATATTAGTTTATGACAGCACAAATTCGGTATAAAATTAGCAATATTTCAATTAAACAAGCATTCGTCAACAATGAGCGATACTAAAACTCAATTTATCCAACTTGCTATCAATCGCCAAGCATTGAAATTTGGTGAATTCACACTAAAGTCGGGTAGGAATAGTCCTTATTTTTTCAATGCTGGTTATTTTAATCAAGGTGAAGATTTGGCAATCATTGGTGACTGCTACGCAGATACACTCATTAATGCAGGTGCTGAGTTTGATATGCTTTTTGGACCGGCATATAAAGGTATTCCTCTTGGGTGTACTACCGCCACTTCTCTTGCCCGCAAATACGGAAAAAGCCTTCCTTTTTGCTATAACCGTAAAGAAGTTAAAGATCATGGAGAAGGAGGGAGCCTCGTTGGTGCGCCGTTAAAGGGAAAAGTATTGATTGTTGATGATGTAATCACTGCGGGAACAGCTATTAGAGAGTCAATCCAATTAATAGAACAAGCTGGAGCTGATACCGCTGGCGTGTTGGTGGCGCTAGATCGAAAAGAGAAAGGAAAAGGCGAACTATCCGCCATTCAGGAGATTGTAAAAGAATACAATATCCCCGTTTATGCTATTATTAATCTGGACGATCTACATGATTATATCAGCTCTCAGCCAATAATGAGTGAATATGTAGCTTCAATGTCTCAATATCGAGACAAATATGGTGTCCAATATTCAATTTATTGACGAGAAAAGAATTAACCGGTATTAGAATTATGAAAAAAATACAGTGGATCTATTTAACAGTTTGTTTGTTATTTGTTAGCCAAATAGTAGATAGCAAAAATTTCTATCGCTACAAAAATGCTAAAGGTGCGATAGAAATAAAAGATCAGATCATTCCTCAAATGGAAAAGGTCGGATACGATGTTTTTAATGAAATGGGGAAATGGGTTCGCCATGTTGCGCCAAGTAAAACGTTAGCAGAACTCGATCAAGATAGACTTGATAAAATTGAACTACGTAATGACCAAATTAGAAAAAGCCAACAAATTAGAAAAGATGCAGATTTATTGCGTCAATTTACATCAGTTGGAGACATCATTAGAAACAGAGATTCACAGCTACTTGCATTAGAGCAACGCATTAGAATACAAAATAGCAAAGCAAATCTTTTACATTTACAGCTAGAAGACCAACAACAACAAGCCGCGACTTATGAAAGACTTGGTCAAAAAGTCGCTAAATCACTCGGCAAAGATATTCAAGCATCCAGAGATCAAATTGCCAATAACCAGATAAATACAGGCTTATTAGAAGCAGAAAAAATTAGAGTAGAAAAAAGTTTTGAACGAGATATTATTCGGTATAAATATTTGGAGAGTATGCGCTTAACACTACGCAAAGAATCTAAAAAAACAGATGGAACAGAGCCTGTTATTTACAATTGCCCCGATAGCCAAACTTGTAATCGTGCGTGGCAACTTGCACAAATTTATGCACGCGACAACGCGACAGGTAAGATTGAAATTATTACTAATACTCTAATTTTAACTAGTCGCCCAGAAGAAGATCATCATATTGCTCTCTCTTTTTCTAGAATTCCCGCCCCAGATAATAAGATGCAAATTGTATTGGAGTTGTCTTGTGCAAACACGGAGCAAGGTGTTAGCTTTTGTTTAACTTCAAATGTTAAGGGTATTCGGAAAGGTTATTTAGATTATATTACAGAGCGTTTAAACTAACCCATTATCACCTACATTCATCTCATCGCTTTTAAAACTAACGTCCATTGAGCATCCCAATTATCCATAGGTAAATATTTGAATTGAGATCGAACAAACTGCTGTAGCCGACCTTCTATTAATGTTGTCAAAAATTTTGCGTAAGCCGCTGATTCTATTGTGGATCTATTATTTTTAATTGCATCATCTCGGTGTACTTGCTTTATTTGAGTTTCAACTTTATCAAAAAACTGTGAAACTCTTTCCTTTAACCTTTTAGTTTCACCTAGTAATACTTCGCCTATTAATAGACGACTAATGCCAGGATTTTTTTGACTAAAACCCAAAATCAACTGACAAATTTTTTGACATTTATCTAAGCCACTTAAATCACTTTGACTAATATTATTGATCATAGCAAAAACACTTTCTTCACAGAAGTCTAATAAAGACTCGTACATTCTGGCTTTGCTAGGAAAATGGCGATACAAAGCTGCCTCTGATACACCGACATGTTTGGCTAAACGTGCCGTAGTGATTCTTTCAGATAAATCTTCTTCTAGCATCAAAGCTAAGCTTTGTAAGATATCTTGTTTTCTATTATTTTTTTTTGTTGTCATAGTATTTTTGCCGTCATAATATTAATTAACTCTCTTTAAAATTCGAGAGCAAGACTGCTATCAATCATTAACATTTGTTGCTTAAAGATCTTCTTAATTCGGTCCATTGCGACTTGATCATCTGCCTCAAATCGGATCACTAAGTTAGCTGTTGTATTTGATGCTCTTACTAACCCCCAACCATCTTGGTATTCAACTCTAGCACCATCAATAGCTATCAATTTTCCATTTTCGAAGGCTCCTTGCTTAACTAATCGTTTAACAAAATCATGTTTTTTATTGTCCGCTAAAGGAACATTTAATTCTGGTGTAACTAAACTATCAGGTAATGCCGCAAAGACCTCAGTAGAACTCCGCTCATCCCCCGCTAAGATCTCTAATAAACGAGCGGCAGTATATAGTGCATCATCGAAACCATACCAGCGCTCTTTAAAGAACACATGACCACTACATTCGCCCGCCAACAATGCTCCGATTTCACGCATTTTTGCTTTGACAAGAGAGTGACCCGTTTTCCACATGATTGGCTTTCCGCCATGACTAGAGATAACTTTGGCCAAATTTTTTGTACATTTCACATCATAAATAATATCCGCACCAGGATTTCTCGAAAGTACATCAATTGAATACAGCATCATCTGCCGGTCTGGCCAAATAATATTACCCTCTGAATCCACGACTCCGAGACGATCACCGTCACCATCAAACGCTAAACCAATGTCAGCTTTTTCAGTTTTCACCAACTCGATTAGCTCTCTTAGATTCTCCGGTTTGCTTGGATCTGGGTGATGGTTTGGAAAGTTGCCGTCAACTTTGCAATAGAGCCCAATGACTTCACAGCCAAGTGCCTGTAAAAGTTGAGGTACAATTTTACCCGCAACACCGTTACCACAATCTACTGCAACCTTAAGCGGTTTAACTAAGGCGACATCACTAGTGATTTGACTAATATAATCCTGAGTAATCGTCGCAGTACTTTGACTACCCTCTCCTTTCATTAGGTTGCCAGTGTCAATACGCTTTTTAAGCGATAAAATTTCACCACCAGATAATGTATGCCCGGCAATCACTATTTTTAAGCCATTATAATCTTTTGGATTATGGCTACCTGTCAGTACAACGCCAGAACTAGAATCCAAATAATGTGTTGCGAAATAAAGCAACGGTGTTGGCACTTCACCAATATCGATAACATCTCTGCCACTTTCACAAAGACCTTCTTTTAGCGCCTCAATTAATTCCGGTCCTGATAATCGACCATCTCTCGCTACTACAACTCTCTGTTCACCTTTTTCAAAAGCTTCACTACCAATCGCACGACCTATTTCTTTAACAATTTGATAATTTAAAGTATCACCAACTATTCCCCTAATATCATACGCTCTGAAGATTGAGTCCGGTACAATTGATGTTATTACTTCATTCTTGTCTTTCTGAATACCTCTATCATTTTCGATAACCTCTAACCCTCTACCTTCAGTTTTTAATGACGCAATTAAAGAACCAGTATTTCGCGATCCACTTAAAGCATCTAGCTCTGCATTCGCTTTCTTTACACGTTTTTTTACATCACCAGAAGGGTCAAACTCAAACCCTTCTCTAGTTAATGTTTGAGACATATCTGAAAAAATTTGTAATTGGAAATCGCTGAGGAGTAAAGGTTTGTCTTCTTTTGCGCTATCAATCAACCAACGTAAGAAACTTGACGCATCACTTCGCACCATCTGTTGTAAGTTTCTTAATCCAATAAAACCACCAATTGCGACTAGCGATAAAACTATAATCAAGCCACCAAAAAATAATATTAACTCAAAATCTGATGAAAAATCATCTGGATTAGCCGGCCAAAAAGCAACACGCCATTGAGTCGAATTAAGCCGAGCAATCCCCATTGGTTCTCCAACTTTTAGCGACGCATTGCCCATACTTGTAATCACTCTATTTTGATTAGCAAAATTTTGTAAAAACTCATAATACCCAGGAACTAATCTATCTTTAGGTAATGCGCGTGCAAAAATATCGTAACTAACACCTACCAGAACAACTTTATTGGTATTACTTATTTTCACAAGAACAGCAACATACTGATTTTTTTGTCCTGCATTAATCGCTTCATGCATCACTTTATTTTCACTTTCGATACTTCTCATTAACTGTAAAGTCACGTTTGTAATCGGGGGAACAGACAACTCATCCACATCATGTGTACTTCCTTCAAGAATTCTTACGCCATCAACCAGAGGTAGGCGATTAGCTAAACGTTTTTCTAGACGAGTTATTTCATCTGGCGTCCCAGAGTCAACTGTTTCAATGATGGATGGTTCACTTAAAACCGTTTGAGTTGAATCACCAATAGAATCTAATCGGTTTAAAACCAACTCCATGTATGATGCCATCGTCACGTTTACAAAGGTTGAATTTCGTTTGCTAGCGGGTTCAATTACAACTAAATAGTATTGAACGATTGCAACAAAAATAATAGTTAACACACATAAAATTAAATAAGGTACGGAGTAAGACATCAAAGTCTTACTGTCCATTCTAGGCACTTTAACTTTGGAATTTTTTTTAATTTCTATTTTCACTTCTATTCTCCATATTATTATTCAATACTGAGCGTTCATTGCTTTTAGTTAACAACATATTGTTAACCACCTCAGCTAATACTTTTATTGCAATTTCCTTTTTAGACTTTGCAGGTAATAGAGTTTCTTTGCCTTTTTTATCTAAAATCAATAGTGCATTTTTATCGCTATTAAAACCCAAATTTGGCAAGCTAATATCATTTGCACAAATCATATCGAGTTTCTTATCGTTAAGTTTACCCATTGCAAACTCTTTTAAATTCTCACTTTCGGCAGCAAATCCAACCACAAAAATATTATTGTCACTATTTCTACTCTCTGATACCCATCTTAGAATGTCAGGATTTCTAACTAAAGTAAGTTGCATTTGTTCACTATTTTTTTTGATTTTTTGTGACGCAATATCGATAGGGCGATAATCAGCGATTGCCGCGCAACCTATAAAAATATCACAATGATTTAAGTTCTCTTTTACTGAAGATAACATCTCTTCAGCTGTTTTTACTTTCACTAATTTGACACTCATATTATTTATAGCAAGCGCAACAGGTCCAGAAACTAAAGTAACATCAGCACCTAATTCCACCGCAGCCTCAGCTAATGCATAGCCCATTTTTCCAGAACTATGATTTGAAATGAATCTAACCGGGTCAATTGACTCTTGAGTGGGCCCCGCCGTAATCACGACTGTTTTGCCTTTCAAGCTAGTGTTATTTTGTTTTATAAACAACTTTGAAATATCTTGCGCTATTTGCAGCGGCTCTTGCATTCTTCCTTGACCAATATCTCCACAAGCTTGCTTGCCAGATGCAGGCTCTATCACCTTGATTGCACGAGAAGTCAGAATCGATAAATTATGTTTTACAGACTGGTTAGCCCACATTTGTTGGTTCATTGCTGGCGCTATTATTAATGGGGCTTTAGTCGCTAAGATAAGAGTTGTTAGTAAATCATCTGCAATTCCATGCGCTAGTTTTGCAATACAATTGGCCGTAGCTGGCGCTATCAGTACCGCATCCGCCCACTTTGCGAGCTCTATATGCCCCATTCCAGCTTCGGATTCAGATTCAAAGAGATCACAATAAACCGAATGACCCGAGACAGCCTGTATAGTCATTGGCGTAATAAATTCTTCAGCGGACTTGGTCATAACGACACGAACTTCAAAATTAAAATCACGTAGTCGACGCACCAAATCTGCAGATTTGTACGCAGCAATACCACCAGTTACTCCAAGAAGTATGTTGGCTTTTGTCTCATCATTTGGCGAGGGATTAATTTTATATTTTTTATTCACTTCAAGGAATTCGAGGGTAATTTATCTTCAATTAGTTTATAACCTATAAAAACTTTTTTGGCTTTATATTTTTGCTTTACCTAGTTATTTTTGTAATCTATTAATGTTAAAAGTATTTCACCGAACTAAACATTCACTATCTCTCAATCATAGCAAAACTAATAGGTTATTACTCACTCTTTTTACAGCATTTGTCCTACAGACACTATTTGTTAGTTTTTATATACTAACAGCAGAGAAAAATGAAACTAAGAACAAAATCAACTAACAAAAGGAGTTGTTATGACAAATTTGCTTTCATGGCCTGTAAACGAACGTCCAAGAGAAAAATTGCTTCAAAAAGGAGCAAATTCGCTATCAGATTCAGAATTATTAGCGATATTTCTCCGTACTGGTACTCGCGGTAAAAATGTTATCGAACTATCTAGAGAAATCATTTCTCAATTTGGCAGCTTGAAGTCTCTTTTCAGTGCGTCTGAAAAAGAATTTTGTAGTATTAAGGGGTTAGGAACAGCAAAATACGTCCAACTTCAAGCCTGTTTAGAAATGAGCCAGCGCCATATGGAAGAGCAAATCACTCAACAAGATGTAATGAAAAATCCAGCGCAAGTTAAGCAATACGTTCAATCACGACTGGTATCAAAGCCAAACGAAGTGTTTGCCGCGGTTTTCTTAGATAACCAACACCATGTATTAGCTTATGAAGAGCTGTTCTTTGGGACAATTAATGCGTCATCAGTACACCCTCGAGTAGTCATACAAAGATGCCTATTTCATAATGCAGCGGCGGTCATTATCGCTCATAATCATCCATCGGGCGTATCTGAGCCTAGCATTTCCGATATAGATATTACGAAAACACTCAAAACTGCCTTGGCTTTAGTTGATGTGAGATTGCTTGATCACTTAATTGTAGCCGCGCATCAAGTTTCTTCGTTAGCGGAGAAAGGACAGATTTAATATCTGGCTAATATATTAAAGAATTTGATATAGATTGATAATGAATAAGCACAAACACAAAAAATCATTTTATTCGTCATCAAAGAAAAATTAGCATATTCTAATTTAAGCCAATTATCGGCACACTTGATTTTACTTGATCTAGATCAAGTTATTAAAAAGTGTTTACCGTTTATCATTCGCGATTGCACTGGTATAAAATAATCATATTTAAATATAATAAATGTGAAACAACATGCCTGAAACTCAAGTTTTGACCTATAACTATAAAGTTGTCAAACAATTTTCAATAATGACTATTTTGTGGGGCATTGTAGGAATGGCTGTCTGTGTTTTTATTTCCGCTGGATTATTTTTCCCTGACCTAGCATACGGTATCGAATATTTATCTTACGGTAGACTACGCCCATTACATACAAACGCGGTGATCTATGCCTTTGGGGGATCCGCATTCATTGGTACATCGCGCTAAGTCGTTCAACGAACCTGCCAGGCGCCCTTAATAAGCAATGGCTTAGCAGCTTTCGTCTTTTGGCGCTGGCAACTTGTCATTGTTCTTGTGGCTATCTCTTTACCTATGGGTTCAACTCGCCAGATAATATACCGTAACGGCGTACGACTTGACACTATTATTGCATATATAACACTTGCTCTTTTCTTCTTGAATAACCTTGAGTGTGGTTGCATCTGCCTGAACCACGGGTTGAGTTTTTATGCTTTGAGGTTGAACGTGGTTATTTGTTGACGGTTTGACCTTAATAAAATTGGATGATGCTTGCTTGACTTGAACTTTTAAGTCACTTTTACGTTTATAAAAATAGCTTTTTCCGACCTTATGGTCTTTGCAAAATGCAGCGACAGACATATCTCTTGCTGTTTGTTGTTTGAATAGCTCTCGCCATTCTTCTCGTGTTCGATTTTTCATTAATGACTCCCATCATGATTGATGGGAGTCAGTTTAAGTACTTTAGTTTGATTTGATAGGTGTCTATCACCGGACCCTTACGTTAAAATAGCGACGCAGTAGCAAAAACCAACTTTTATTTGTCCTACTTTAGTGACGTGTTATGTTTCGTGAAGCTTATCTTGGTTATATTTTAAAGACAAATACTGAATTATTTTTACCAGTAGATACCAACAAGTGTCGGTTATCCCTAGTAAGGGTAATTGATGATATTTTCTTTAATTCATTATCACCCACGCTTAATAGTTTATTCTTAAAGCTAAGCCTTCCATTATCGCCCGACCTAAACAAATAAAGCCCGACACCTGATTCTCCTGCGGCATAAACTCTTGAACCGTCAGATGATATCGCTAAACTACCTGCACCTTCTAGTCCATAACCACCAATATCGGAATTGTTTATAGCCTGCCAAAATGTATATTGTCCGGTATCCAATTTATGAAAAACAATTATGGAATTACTTCCTGCACAAGCGATGTACAAAAACTTTCCATTTGGTGAAACAACAATCTTTTGAGGGTTAACAAATTGCTTTACTCCACCAACACCATTTTTTAAAACTTGCTTAACGAGTAAATCTCCCTCTTTGCTTCTATCAAAGATAGTTAATTGATGCTTTTCAAACCCTAAAACATACAGTTCATCATTCAAGGGAGATAATGCTAAGCTAATTGGTTTACCCAAATCATCTTCAAGTGGTTTAGTGTCTTTTACCGTCTTATTAAAAATAACCTCTTTCTCTGGGGTTATATCAAAAATAGAAATGGTGTTACTCATATAGCTTGCAACCAATAGTTGCTTTTCATTAAGAGTTTTGACTATATCCCAAGCACCAAGCAGGCCAAGGCTATCCAGCTTACCAACTGGCACATCACTATCAAACACTCGTTCATAACTTAGACCGTCGCTGATAATTTCATCAAAACTATAATCCTTATTCTTTCGGGAAAATAAGGTTAAAGCCCCATCATAAAACCCAGTAACGATTACTTGATTACCATGTTCCAGATATATAAGACCAGAAGCACCTTCAAGTCCATTTATGTTAGCAGAAGAGTTTTTAAACACTTGGCTGAAAGTCAGGTTGAAATTATTGTCTAAATTGAAAACTGCGAAAGCATTATCATCTCCACTAGATACAAAAACTTTAGAATTATCTGAAAGAACTTTAATACTTCTAGGGTTGCCTAAACCATCAACGTCGTTAATATCATCTTTTAGTATTTGGATGAGCTTAAGGTTTTCTATCGCACCGGCAATTGAAACATTAAAAATAACTGTTGTAACAAAAATAAAAAATGATATTGATTTTTTATAATTTAACATTAACTAGATACTCCCATAGAACGCCGCGCTCTGCGGAAAATTTGGAGCGCAGCGGAGAATTTTTCCGACAGCAGCGCTTTGTTAAAACTAATCTGTGAATACCACTTGACCTTCATATGTCGGAAATGTTTTTCTGAAAGCACCAGAATATTTACTTGGAAACAATACAGTTTTCACATCTCCAAGGGAAAAATTAAGGTTGCTTACAATCCGCCACTCCCTTTCGAAGTAGTAATTGTCAGGATCGTCATCTGACTTCCTATGATCGAAAAACTTAAAATAACTAAATATATGAAAATCGAAAAAGCGTTGTAACTCTCTAATTCTTTTAGATAACTCAGAAACTCCCGGGGAAGTAGATTGATTTCTTTCCATATCTTCGAATAAACGGAAGAGCTCGTGATACTCGCGTAACATATCGTCAAAATAGACGCTTTTAGGTACATTTTCGTACATGTGATCAATTAGCCTATCACTACCATGATTAGTGACTATTGAATGTATTTCTTCTGACGTTAAGTTTCTTGACCTGCGAACATTCGATTCTGTTGATAAGTAGTGGACAGGTACACCGCCTGCATCTGCAATAAAATTCTTAGAGAAAGACATGCCAATCGCGCTGTACTTCCCCATGTGTAGCGAAATATCTTGCAATGGTATATCCGCAAAACAGGTTATCTCGGGGCTATACATTTCGTTTCGACTTATTGCAGAGCTTGTGTTCACACTGAGATTTCCGCTTATATTTGGGTTGTGTGGAGGGTGGGTAATCCAACCCTCATTCAGAATTTTTATAAACAAGCCGAATTGGTCATCCTCATTCATCCCGCGCCCAACAAAATGCAATAGTTCACTGGACACGTAGCGTTGGGTTAATCCTGGCACGGAACTCTCCTTAGTTTTAACGCCGCTGTAACCTGCCCAAATTATGGAGCAGTTTTGTGCGAAAATGCGCGCAGCGTATTGCACAAAATCGCGTATTAATTTGGGTCTGGTTGACAGCTTTGTTATACCTATTTTTTAGTGCGG
>Ga0307492_10000046_pt1 | contig 66664 bp, 55 predicted proteins | sample SI3LmetaG_FD_202365 | JGI IMG/M metagenome (GOLD analysis project Ga0307492, IMG submission 202365) | Sea-ice brine microbial communities from Beaufort Sea near Barrow, Alaska, United States - SI3L | ecosystem: Environmental > Aquatic > Marine > Coastal | place: USA: Alaska | collected 2017-05-06 | reverse complement strand
ATAGCTGAAATCTTTTTTATATTTGGCGCATTAAAAAAATTGGACGAAGAAATAACTCCCATCGCGATTGAAAAAAGACGTGCTTTTGAGACTAGTCAATAAAATGAATTCTAATCCGTCAAATAAAATCGACCTGTCCTATCTATACACTCAACACATTAATGATCTTTTGAAAAGACATCGTCAATTGATGAAGAAAAATAATATCGTGTCACTTTTAATCCCATCAGGTGTCCCACTTGGAATTTATTTAGATGATATGCAATACCCATTCAAATCAAGTTTTTTGCTCCGAACTTATTTGCCTTTAACTGAAATCACGGACAGCTATTTAATCATTAATAAAATAGGCAAACCAACTTTAATTTATTATCAACCTATTGATTTTTGGCACACACCACCTTCTGATCCAATCGACTTTTGGTCATCCCATTTTGATATTAAAATCATCACTCAGTTTGAACAAGCTTTAGAGTTTTTCCCCGAGAATAAAAACTCGACTCATCTACTAGGCGAACAAACACAATTAACTAAAAATCTCGATAAAATTTCAGCGAATAATGAACAGTTTATAAATGAAATTTATTGGCAACGAGCCTACAAAAGTGAATATGAAATAGCTTGTCTAAAACAAGCTAATCGTAAAGCTGTATTTGCACACAGTGTTGCTGAAGAGCAATTTAGGTCAGACAAGAGTGAGTTACAAATACATCTAGCTTATTTAGAAGCGGCTAACGTATTAGAACATCAACTACCTTACGGAAATATTGTTGCATTGAATGAACATGCTTCAATACTTCATTACATGGAATGTAGCGCTGAAAAGGTTAACAGTCACCTATCATTTTTAATTGATGCTGGCGTTAGCTATAACGGTTATCACTCTGATATTACTCGCACCTATTCTTATAAAAATGATGAGTTTTCTGATTTAATTATTGCTATGGACGAAATGCAGTTAACCTGTATTGACTCCATAAAAAATGGTCAAAATTATTGTGACTTACACATTGATGCTCACCTTAAAATTGCTGAAATAATTAGCCAATTTGATTTTGTTGATATGTCCGCAAGTGAAATGCTCGAGTCAGGTATTAGCAGTGCATTTTTCCCACATGGTTTAGGTCACTTAATTGGCTTACAGGTGCATGATGTTGGCGGTCAATTTGCGGATGCTAATGGAAACCTAAATCCACCACCAAGCTCCCATCCATTTTTAAGAAGTACGAGGAAAATGGAAGCTAATATGGCATTTACTATAGAGCCTGGGCTTTATTTTATTGAGTCCTTACTAAAACAATATAGAAACTCGGGTTCCAACAGTCAATATTCTTCGTTATTTAATTGGAATAAAATTGAATCCTTTATGCCCTACGGTGGCATTCGAATTGAAGATAATATTGTTATTCAAGAAAATAGCGTATTAAATTTAACCCGCGATGCTTTCGCAGAACTATAACGTACCCTCTTCTGCGATTAAAGTTGAAGAGAGTATAAAGGGTAGTCAGTTTATTACCCGCATTCAAAACGTAACCACAAGTGAAGAAGCTAAGTCGTTTATAAAAAATTTAAAATTAACTTTCACAGACGCAAACCACCACTGCTGGACTTATATTATTGGTAACCCTAACTCAACGACGTTAATTGGTTGCAGTGATGATGGTGAGCCCTCTGGCACTGCAGGAAAACCCATGCTTCATGTTTTACAACACGCACTAATCGGCGATATCGTTATTGTGTGTACTCGTTATTTTGGCGGGACTAAGCTGGGAACTGGCGGTTTAGCTAGAGCATATGGTGGAGGTGTTAAGCTTGCTCTTGAAAATCTGACAACAATAGAAAAAATTCATTATAAAAAGTTTAATTTTTGCCTTGGTTATGCGCAACAGAAAGACTTTGAACACTTATTAGAAGCCTATCAATCCAACAATCTCAATATAAACTATTCAAGTAAACTTGAAATATCTGTTGAATTAGCAAGTTCGGAGACTGAAAAATTTATAGATGCCCTGACTAATCTTTGTAAAGGGGATGTTGAGTGGAGAAAAAATATAAATTGGTAAAAACATTTACGCATATTAACGATATCGTCTTATTAAATTGCGCCATCTACCTTTCTATAACAAACGGAATTTACCCTTTTGCTGTTGGCTGGCTAGGAACCAAAGTAGTACTTTTATTCGGTCATATTTTTACCAGAATGGTTGCTTTAAAACGTGGAGAAATAAAGCCATTGCTTTTGCTTAGCTCGATTTTCTTTCTGGCTCTGTATAAGCCTTAATTACAAAACTTAATTTTTACTCTTTAGAGCGCCATCGATCAAGCTGCTCATCCTTCTCTTCCCACATACCATTCACCCACCTTTGAACTTTACGTCGATTTTCACTACTCTCTATATAGCTACCTTGCACTTCTTCAGGTATTTCAATTAGCTTAGCTTTTACATGAATATAATTTAACTCACCTGTCATAAAGTCCCAAAAACTTGGGGAGGGGTGTTTTGGATAGTCAATGGTCACATCTAATACCTGTTTGATTTCATTACCCATAAAGGTCAACACATAACCAACGCCGCCTGCCTTTGGTTTTAACAGGTTAGTGAATTTTGGAGGCTGATTGTCATGTTTGTCAGTGGTAAAGCGGGTTCCTTCAGGAAAATTCATGATTGAAATTGGAATACTTTTAAATTTTTCACAGGCCTTACGCGTGGTTTCAAAGTCTTGCCCTTTTTTGTGAGGGTTCTTTTTAATATAGGTCTTTGAAAAACGCTTCATAAATGGAAAGTCTAATGCCCACCAAGCTAACCCCAAAACAGGTACCCAAAGTAACTCCTGTTTTAAAAAGAACTTTAAAAATGGCACTTTACGATTGAGTACTTTTTGCAAAACTAAAATATCCACCCAGCTTTGGTGGTTTGCCATCACTAAATACCATTCTTTGGTTGATAGATTTTCTGGGAGTTCTATTTGCCAGTCAATTGGACTAGCAAGTTTTAGCGTTAATGCATTGATTGATATCCAATTACTTGCGCTAGCGTTTAATAAACGATCACAAAAAAATTTAACTTGTGAAAATGGTAAAGCAAATTTAACAATGGCGAATGCAAAAATGGGAATAACCCAAAACAACGTGTTAATTACATGAATTATAAAAGAAATTGAACCAACGAGTGTTTTGGGCAAAAATTTAGATAACATATTGATGTACGATAAACGGTTAATACGATTAAAGGGTGATTATACTCCTTTAAGCGTTTAAACTTAACCAAATCAATATAAATGGCTAAATTCACATGTTAAACCCGAAAATTATTGAAGATCTAGCAGAAAAGTTTACACAGAATATTCCTCCTGGAGCGAAAGCTTTTCAAAAAGATATTGAGTCCAGCTTTAAGCAAGCCATGCAGTCTGTTATAAGTCGATTAGATTTAGTAACAAGAGAAGAGTTTGATGTTCAAACCAAGGTGTTGGCTAGAACGAGAGAAAAGATTGAGCAACTCGAAAAAAGATTAGATGAAACACAGCAAGATAATAATTAAGCTCTAATTGACCTGAGTTTTGTTTTTTTTATGCTATCATTTTTTAAGAAGTCTAAAAACTGATCCACCGGCATAGGTTTCGCGTAAAGAAATCCTTGAATATAATCACAGCCTTCTTTTTTCAAAATCTCCGCTTGTTCTGGCTCTTCCACACCTTCAGCGACTACTTTTATAGATAACTTGTGTGATAGATCAATCATAGAGCTAACTATCGCGCTATCTCTACCTTCAACCGCTAAATTGTCGATAAAAGCCTTGTCTATTTTAAGAATATCCGCGGGGAAATTTTTCAAATATGTCAATGAAGAATAACCTTTGCCAAAATCATCCAGCGCAATCGATACTCCCATACTCGATATCAAATTCAATACTGCATTATTTTTTTCTACGTGCTCTATCATTATATCTTCAGTTAATTCTATTTCTATATAACTCGCATTAACGCCAATATCTTCGATAGCACTTTTTACATTATGCGCTAAATCACCTTGCTTAAAATGGGAGCCAGAAATATTAATTGAGAATTTAATACCTCCATTTTTTAACTTATCGTTTTCTTTTTTAAAAAAATCAGTGCTATTAACTAATTTAGCGGTATAACAAACTTGTCGTAATACCCACTGTTCAACGCCAATCATCATGCCCATTTCTTCAAGCAAAGGAATAAACTTATCAGGTAAGATAATGCCCAAGGTTTGATGCCTCCACCTTAGCAATGCCTCTGCACCAGAAATTTCATTAGTTTTCACATCAAATTGAGGCTGGTAAAATAATTCAAATTCGCCCCTAATTAACGCTTTACGTAAATCCCGTTCTAAAACCAGCTTTAATCTTGACTCTTCACTGAGATCATTTGAGTAAACATAGTATTTATTTCTTCCCAACTCTTTCGCTTTATACATGGCAATATCAGCGCTTTTAATCAATGTTAAAGGCTCAATCCCACATTCTGGGAAATACGAAATGCCAATACTAGTCGTAACAAACACCTCTTGATCGTGCAGGTTCATCACTGGCAATAACGATTGTTGTACCTTCTCTGCAACGATAGACAACTCTTCTTTGTCGTTAATATCATCAATCAAAATAGTAAACTCATCGCCACCAAAACGTGCAACGAGGTCAACCGCTCTCACAGCACTTTTTATTCGTAAAGCCACTTCCTTTAACAGAAGATCGCCAATGTCATGCCCTAGGGAGTCATTGACCATTTTGAAGCGGTCTAAATCTAGCAACATTAACCCAAAGGCAGTATGCCTTCTTTTTGAAACATCAATTGATCTAACCAAGTGCTCTTGAAACAAATAACGATTACTTAGGCCCGTTAATGGATCATGGGTTGCCAAAAAGCTGAGTTTTGCTTCTCTATTTTTTCGAAACAGTACGTGCCTAATACTTCGTTCTAAACTATCTTTAGTTAAACTATCGATTGGTAAACAGTCTGAAGCACCCAATTCCATGGCATGCTTGTCAACGGATAAACTATTGCCTCGCGTAATAAAGATAATTGGGATGGGGGTTTGAAGGCTTTTTATTTTTGCAATATATGCAAGCCCGACGTTACCTGCACCACTTTGATTAACCAAAATCAAATCATAATAATGATGGTCAAAAATCTTCATATTTAATTTTTCGGCAAACTTCACTTGATACAGCTCGCTTCGATCACCATACAAAAATTGTTTTATTTTTATTTTCTGTTTTTCATCCTGATTAAACACGAGTAATTGAACCATTTCTTTTTCCACGGTAGTTTGTCAACTACATTATGATTTACCCCAATAATTTTGAGGCATCATTAATCAGTATAGGAAATAAAACAGCAACCCGCGGAAAATTTACGCTGAATAATTAGTCTTTTGATTATCTATTTAAGAAATAAGTGGTAAATGATTTTATGAATGAACCGATTATATGGTGGAAACGCCGCTTTTGCGGAATAGATTCGACCTCTTTTTAATATCGGTTTGGCTGCACTAAAGGATAAAAAACCTTCCTTTCCATGATATTTACCCATTCCTGATCCGCCGACACCGCCAAAAGGTAAGTCTTCTTGTGCTACATGATTAACACTATCATTGATGCATACGCCACCAGCATGAGTTTGCATAAGTACTTGATTCTGAGTTTTCTTGTTTAGGCTATAGAGATAAAGAGCCAATGGACGAGCTTTTGCTTGGATGAACGAGATCGCTTCATCAATATTTTTATAGGTTAATATTGGTAAAATGGGGCCAAAAATCTCCTCCTGCATCACTTCCATTTTATCGTTAGCTCCGATTATTAACTGAAGTGGCAAACATCGTAACGGACTCTCAGGTTGATCGGCCAATGAAATAACAACGGCTCCCCTTGCTTTAGCATCTTCAATTAACCCTTTTAATCGAGAATACTGTCGCTCATTAATCACTGATGAATAGTCACCACAACTCAAATCAGGGTACAAAGCAGTAAAACCTTTCTTGAGCGATGCCACTAATTCATCTAATTTTGATTCAGGGCAAAGCACGTAATCAGGAGCAACGCAGGTTTGTCCAGAATTTAAGCATTTACCGTACAAAAGTCTTTCAACTGCAAAATCAGTCGTCACGTCATCCGCAATAATGGCTGGCGACTTACCGCCTAGCTCTAATGTCACAGGTGTTAGGTTTTTAGCCGCCGCCACCATAACGTGTTTGCCAACTGTTGTTGAGCCAGTAAAAATCAAATGATCAAAAGGTAACGCAGAGAAAGCAGCTGCAATTTCAGCTTCACCTTCTACGATTGCGACTTCATCTTTAGAAAATGCCTCATTAACAATTTCATTTAAAATTCGATTGCTATATGGCGTGAATTCACTTGGCTTGATCATCGCCCTATTTCCAGCGGCAATAGCGGCAATTAGAGGCCCTAAAGTTAGAAATACCGGGTAATTCCATGGCGCCATTATTCCAATGACGCCCAATGGTTGAAACATTATTTGGCTACTTGCAGGTTGAAATAATGCTGATACATGACGTTTTTCAGGCTTCATCCAATTACGTAGGTGTTTGATATGATAACCAATCGATAGGATCGTTGGCATAATATCTGCCAATTGCGTTTCATCTTTACTACGGTGACCAAAATCAGCCGATATCGCTTTAATTAACTTGTCTTTGTGTTTCAGCAATGCAATTTTTAGAGCCTTTAACTGAGTAATTCTTAACTTTTCACTGGGAAAAGGTTGACGCCTAAAGGCATCTTGCTGGATTTGTAATAGTTCTTTTAAATCGTGTTTGCTAGATGCCATATATTGTCTCGCTGATCTAACCTCACAATTAATAAGTGAGGTGATCCAAATCATAAACCAATTATAAACCGAATTACATGTTCGCTCACCTCAAATATAGGTAAAATATGCTTTTAATTCATGTGAAAGGTAATCGACTGCTAAATGGATGTCTCACTTATTTTAGATAGTCTTAATAAAGACCAGCGTGATGCTGTAACCGCCGATGTTTCAGCTCTTTTAGTATTAGCTGGTGCAGGGTCTGGTAAAACTCGCGTTCTGGTGCATCGTATCGCTTGGTTGATTTCCGTTCAGGGACTTGCACCACATGCGATTATGGCGGTTACTTTTACCAATAAAGCGTCTAAAGAAATGAAACATCGCATCGAGTCACTACTTGGTCGCTCAAGCGGCGACATGTGGATAGGAACCTTTCATGGACTTGCACATAGGCTGTTAAGAGCCCATGCACGCGATGCTGATTTACCTGATACCTTTCAAATTTTGGACTCAGACGATCAGCTTCGTGTCATAAAAAGAGTCATGAAGGAAATCAGCATTGATGAAAATGAATGGCCGGCTAAGCAAGCGATGTGGTTTATCAATCAACAAAAAGATGAAGGTAGGCGACCTAAAGATATACATCATCAAGGCGATCTTTTTACTAGCACTTACACCAAAATTTATTACCAATATCAAAATGCGTGTCAAGTTGGTGGACTAGTAGATTTTGCAGAGTTGTTATTTAAAGCCTATGAATTAATTAGAGATAGCCAGCATTTACGCGAACATTATCAAGAAAGGTTTCAACACCTTTTAGTTGACGAGTTTCAGGATACTAATGGTATTCAATACGCTTGGATTAAATTATTAACGTCTACAAACTGTAAAATTTCAATCGTTGGTGATGATGATCAATCTATTTACGGTTGGCGTGGTGCTAAAATTGAAAATATTCAAAAATTTGAACAGGAATATAGCGATAATAAGATCATTAAACTTGAACAAAACTACCGATCAACCGGTAATATCTTAGAGGCCGCAAACGCGGTTATCGCTAACAACTCGGAGCGAATGGGCAAAAACCTTTGGACGGATGACAATGCCGGCGATCCAATTTCTATTTATGCCGCATTTAACGAACAAGAAGAAGCTCGGTTTATTGCAAGCCAAATTAAAGACTGGGTTGACCAAGACAAGGCTTATTCAGACTGCGCTATTTTATATCGCTCAAATGCCCAATCACGTGTTCTTGAAGAATTTTTATTACAAAGGCAAATTCCTTACCGTATTTATGGCGGATTAAAGTTCTTTGAAAGAGCCGAAGTCAAAACGACACTAGCTTATGTTCGGTTAATGTATAACCGCCAAGATGATGCTGCTTTTGAACGAGTCGTTAATGTACCGGCTAGAGCCTTAGGCCCTAAAAGTATTGCAACGATTCGCGATAAAGCCCGAGAAAATAACTCAACTCTTTGGCAAGCGGCACGAATTGTTGGCGATGAAAAACTATTAACGCCAAAAGCATGCTTATCTCTTTATAATTTTTTAAATCTTGTTGATCAATGTTTTGAAGACTTTAACGACTTGTCTCTTTCAGAGCAAATTCTATTAACTATCGAAGCGACCTCACTTGACCAGCTTTACGCAAAAGAGAAAGGCGAAAAAGCCCTAGCGAGAAAGGAAAACCTGGCAGAGCTTGCTAATGCTGCAAGAGAATTTGACAGTGATGACTACCCTGATCTACTTCCGATGACCGCATTTTTAGCCCACGCGTCTTTAGAGGCTGGTGATACACAAGCGCAACAGTATGAAGACTGTGTGCAAATGATGACTTTACATTCAGCTAAAGGATTGGAATTTCCACTCGTATTTATTGCTGGAATGGAAGAAAAATTATTCCCTCACATGATGTCGATGGATGAGCCGGATAAATTAGAAGAGGAGCGTCGGCTTGCCTATGTTGGTATTACTCGAGCAATGAAAAAGCTGTACTTGATCCACACTGAAAAAAGAAGGTTGTATGGGAAAGAAAGCTATCCCCGAATATCAAGATTTATTAAAGAAATTCCAGCAAGCGTTAGACAAGATGTTAGATTAAACTCTCAAATTGAACAACCTGCTTTTACAAAAATGGGTAATCAAAATAGCGCTGGAGGTGACCAATATCCGTTTTCATTAGGGCAGTCCGTAATTCACCCCAAGTTTGGCAACGGCGTGATCCTCAACCATGAAGGCGATGGTTCACAAGCAAGAGTGCAAGTTAATTTTGATTCTGTTGGAGCAAAATGGTTAATGTTAGCTTACGCTCGGCTCGAAGTTGCTTGATAGAAGTCAATGTTATTTGGGCTGTGCGTATAACTGACTCGCCTCATTATACAAAAGCCATGAGGCCAAAACATATTTGTCGCTTGAAACAGGTACACAGCCTCTATGTGTGTAAGTGAAATTAACAGGAGCCAAAATCAAACTCCCTTTTTGGGGTTTGATTTTTACATTTTGGTAATAAAACTCGGTTTCGCCACCTTCTTCTATATCATTTAAATAAACCAACCATAACAACACACGATGAAGTGACTTTTGGGTTTTCTCGGTTGGGTGCGGGAAATGTTCCGAATGCCAATGATGGTAACCTCCTACACTTTTTGTGTATTTTTGAAGGTTAACACTATCTAAACGAAAAATAGTTTTAACAATATTTTGAATTTGCGGGTCTTTTAGTTTTCCAATATCTTCATGAGACAAAGTTCTCGTGTGCTTGGTTTTAGGATCTAAAATGCCAGTGGAAACAGCACCTGTAACCAAAAATGGGAAACATTTTGCATATTCGACCGTCGCATTTAAAACCGCTTGAGAAATAATATTGCAATCATTTTGCCACTCTTGGTGGCTACTAATTAGGCAATCTAAGCTATCTTTTTTTTCTTTATCAACCCCCGCACCAGTTCTTCCGCTTTGTTTATGTGGAAACTGTTCAAATTTTTGAATAAGTTGATCGCAATATTCTGGTGCGAGCGCATTTTTAAATTCTAGGATAAAATTAGACATTTCTTATATTTAATGCATTAAAGTAACCTAGATATTACTACGAATTTAATGTAGATTGAATCTAGTAAATTGACATCCGGCAAATTAACATTAAGTAGTTTAAAGTAAAATAAGGCTCGTGAAGGAATAGATTATGAAAAACAACTTATTATTTTTATTACTCTTATCGATTACCAGCTGCTCATCGAACACTCAAGAAGAAAAAGTGATTACAAGTTCAAGTGATACTTTGCCTGTCAAATTATCACCACCTTCAATCAATAAACCTAAAACAGTATTATCGCTTAAAAACAAACTGCAAGAAATTAGCGATTTAGTCGAACTAAGCTGCAACAACTCAAGACAATGTGAGATTGTTGGTGTTGGTATTTCAGCTTGTGGCGGGTTTTCAAGTTATCGCGTATATTCAAAAAAGGACACTGATGTTAATCAGCTAAAAGAAAAAGTGAGTCAATTTAATCAAATAATTCGAGTTCAAAATAGAAAAAATAAAGTGATTGGTATTTGCCGGCACATTGAACCGCCTAAAACCACCTGCAAGCAAAATCAATGCACAACTTTAAGAAACAATTTGGCACTTTAATTTATGTACCAACCTTAAAGTGTGATGGGTATATATCAAGCTTTTTTTGCTTCAATTGTTTCTTTTAGTTTGTCGAGCTGCTCCAACTGCATAAAAGTTAATATTTTTTGTTTATAATTTTAGTATTTACAAAATTAACTAAACCCTCTAGTGGCATGTCTTTCACTTTTTCTTTTATTTCTAAGGCTCTGTAGGATCTTTGTAGACTCGCTTGTTGTTTAGCCTCTGCTTTTTTTGCATTAAATTCAGCATTTTAATTTTTAATTTTTAATTCAATTTCAGCCATTTTACGTTTTTTTATTTTCCATGATATCGATTCGTTTTTCTTTTATTTTGACCGCTTCCATTGTTTTTATTTTAGCTTTTAATTTATCTAGCTCAACTTGCTTTACAGTTAGCTCGGCGTTACGTTTGTCGGATTCCAGTTTTTAAAAATTCATGGCCTGATTTTTATTGATACTTTCTTGCAACTCTTAATACATATCTTTCACCTTTTTGTGCAAAGCTTCGAGTCCATAATATTGATGAAACTCACTTGCTTGCCCAATATATTTCAACTCATACATTGCTGACTGCAATACCCCCTCATCAAACTTGTCTTTTTTCTAGAACAACTAATAAATTCAAAAGTTTATTATGTACGTCAGAATACCAAAGGACATATTCTAAATTGTTTTCTGGCAATTTATAATTATCCAAAACCTGTTGCACTAGATTTAATAGCGTTTGTGGATCTTCATAAGAGGTCAGTAAGTCTTGAATTGATTCTTTTTAGTTCATCATTTTGGCTATGCGTTTTAAGCCACCAAAAAGCACCTTGAAAAGCAAACCGGTTGATACATTCGATTAAATAAGCCGTTTTTCTCTGGCATAGCTTTCCAAATATGGAAATATTGGCTTTGACCTGGTCAATGTCGATTTTTTGGCTCACTACGACCCTTTTCCTTTTAATTTGAAAGGTCATGTATAACAAGCTTTAAATTTGCTTTATTAACTTGTTCATTTGATTACTGATTCAATAAAGTATAACCTAAAATCAATAACTTAGTTAACTCAAACGGGTTAGGTATTACGGGTATAAAGTATGAATAATGTGATTAAGCGATGCGATTGGGTCAGTGATGAAGAAATATACACTCACTATCATGATACAGAATGGGGGAACCCTGTATATGATAGTGAACTTTTATTTCAGCATTTATTATTGGATGGTGCTCAAGCGGGGTTAAGTTGGATATTGATATTAAAAAAACGAGAGAACTATCGGCGTTTATTTCACCAGTTTAATCCGGTAAAAATGTCTAAAATGACAGACAAACAATTAGATAAACTACTTTTAAATCCCGATATTGTTAGAAATAAGCTGAAGGTCTATGGTTTTAGGAAAAATGCTCTAGCTTATCTTGAACTAAGTAAACGACAGCCTTTTTCTGAGTTTCTTTGGGAGTTTGTCGGTGGCACACAGACTGTAAATCATTGGAAAAATATGAGTGAAGTCCCCACGAATAGTAAAGTGTCTTTAAAAATGTCCAAAGCACTAAAAAAAGCTGGATTCACATTTGTAGGAACAACGATCTGTTATGCGTTTATGCAAGCCGTTGGTATGATTAACGATCACACAACGGACTGTTTTTGCTATAAAAAACAAACCTACTTAGACTTATCCATATCCCGATCATAATTAAGCCTTTTTGCAGCATCAAGCGTTAGCATTTGCATAAAAGCTTTTACTTCTCCATCACTACCAACTGGCGCGCCACTGCTACCTCCGCCGAACACTGTGGTTGGAACTTTTCTCTCGGCAAAGGCCTTAGCCCATAACTGTTGTATTTTGATTTCAGCATCTAGCTTTTGAGATAAAGCATTATCAGCTTGTAAAATAACTTTCTTTTTGTGAGCTTCTGCTTCAGCTAATGTTCTAACTGTTTGAGCTTCAATTTTTGCTTTCTCAAAGTTGATTTGAGCGGTATCTTTGGAAATAGCCGCTTCAGCTTTAAACTTTTCAGCGCGAGTGATAGCTAGCTGTTTGTCAGTTTCTGCTTCTGTTGTTAACTGGATCTGCTCAACTTTTGCTTTGGCTTGTCTCTCTGCTACTTCTCTTTCACCACGTGCGATAGCTAGCAACCTTTGCTCCTCTTCCTGAACTCGTTGCTCACGAGCAATCGCTCTATCGGCTGATGCTTGCTGTTTTAATTGCATTCTTTCAACAAATTTTTTGTTAGGTCGCATGTCCGTTACTAATGCTGAAACTACTGTAATGCCAAACTCTATAAACCTTTGTTTTTTCCGTTTTGGTAAACCATTTTCATCTAGAACATTTTTAACCACAAATATTGTTTTCATATCGTCGCCATATTGGTTTTGATCTTTACCGAGTGATGCATTAGCGGAAGATTTTGTTTGTCTTGATTTAACCTGTATCTCTTCTCTTTTAACTAAAAATATACCATTGGTCATTTGCTCTTCAAATTTTGAATTGAAACTCGTTTGTCCACCGGCATAATATTCTTCTGCTGTCATCAGAGAAGCATTTGCTTTTAAGGTTTCTTTAAATGATGGCATTAAAGCAGTACGTAATAAGTTTTCTGGCGAGCGATACTCATGAGCAAGCTCTAAAAAAGATTCCTGATCGGACGGAATAGAAAACCTAACGGTTGCTTCTGATTCTGCATCGACTTGATCTAAGAACATAATGTTTAAGGGTGGCAACGAAGCTGAAGTATTAGCAGAATCTTTTTCCGCTCGAATGGAGTTACTTCCAGATCCATTTAGTGCTTGAACAGTCATTGCTCTCTTCCAAGAGTTATAACGCCCAAAAGGATAAAACTTGTAACCAACTTCTGTGACAACTACTTCATTTCCTAAAACGGTTCTAACATGATAAATATACCCAGGTTCCGCATAAAAAATTGAGTTCATTCCAATCAAAACTAGCATTATGATACTTATACCAAAACCTACAAATTTTAGCAAAAAACCTGTTTTTGAATTAACTTTATTGGTAACTTCTGTCATTTAGGATTCCTTAATATTTTTATTCTGAAAGAATAGAACGAATTGAAAACGATTATATTCCTTTTCCCATAAAAGACCCCAGCCTAAGCTGGGTTTCTAATACAATATCTAGATAATCAAACCTCTAGAATACGTGAGTACTTTTAAGGTACTAAAAACGACCATTAAAGCCCATTTATAATGTTACTGAACGACCCCATCAACGGCTCCTATTTACACACCATGAACTTTGAAACTTTTTATCCTCATTAGTTTTTAGTAAAAACAAATATTTTTTGTGGAAAAACTAATTTACCTGCAAATCTAATTTTAAACAGCTTATAATTCTAATAAGTTGTATTCTAGGTCAACTCAATTTAGAATTCTTTAATACAAATTATAAGAGATTTATGCAAGTATCACCAAATAACGATAACAACTGTGGTTGGATCGAAAGTCTTCCAAAGCGAAAGGCTCATACCCACTTAAAAGGAAACAAAACTGCCAAGTGGGTTGTTGTGGGTGCCGGATACTCTGGTTTATCGGCAGCATTAACCCTCGCAGAAAACCACCCTAATGAAAAAATAATGCTCATTGACGCCAATTTAGCAGGTGAAGGTGCTAGCAGCCGGAACTCTGGTTACCTTGTTGATTCTACACTTAATGATGGCCATTTATCTGATACTGGTTTAGATGCTTATAAGAGCAAATACGTACTTAACCAGAGCGCAGTTACATGTGTCAAAAATTTTATAGAAAAGTACAATATTCAATGTGATTGGAATGAATGCGGAAAATTTTATTCTACCGCCGATTTAAGGCTTAAAAATAAGTTAGATAAATTTCACCAATTACTAAACCACTTACAAATTGAAAACACTTTGTTCAAAAATGAGGCTCTTGCTGACTGCCTTGGAACTGACTTTTACAAGCTAGCGGTAAAAGTGCAAGGCGGTGCAATGATACAACCAGCTAAATTGGCGCGCGGTCTTGTTGATGCGTTACCAGAAAATGTTGAGCTGTATGAAAATAGCGCTGTATTATCTATATCTAAAGATAAGCTTCATAGCATTAAGTTTGAACATGGGGTAATCCTAGCAGAAAATTTAATCGTTGCTGTTAACGGGTTTATGCCAAGTTTAGGGATCAAGAAATCCAGAGTATTTCCTCTATTATTAACCGCCAGTCTTACTCGCCCTCTCATGCTTGATGAACAACAAAAAATGAATAATGTTGATGAGTGGGGTGTGATCTCTGCTAATGCCATGGGTGCGACTGTTCGATATACCGCTGATAAAAGAATTATGATTCGTAATACTGTAGAGGTTTGTTCAAGCTTGCAGTTAACGCCTTCACAGCTCGAAAAAAGAAAAAACATTCATCTTAAAGGATTGCAAAAGCGCTTTGGTTTTTTGTCAAACGATAGTTTTGATTCAACTTGGTCTGGCGTTACCTGCATTAGCGCTAACAACGCAAATATTTTTGAACAAGTTGGTAAGAACTATTGGGTCATTGGTTGCTATAACGGAGGTGGTATCGGCCTTTCAATCTTATTTGGGCAACAGGTTGCCTACCAAGCAATGGGTCAACCTCAAAACTTATCAAAAAAAATTATAGATCGACCTCAAGCAAGCTGGTTACCTCCACAACCTTTTTTAAATTTAGGTATTAAAGTTAAACTCGCTAAAGATAGATTTAGTGCAACCATTGATAACTAAGTGTCGTATATTCGCTTTAATAGATTCACTGTAATAAATAATAACAAAAGGGTTATCTAATGACTGACTATGGCGTTCTTTCTATTGTTCCTCCAGCTTTGAGCATCTTTCTCGCTATTTACTCGCGTAATGTTATTTTTTCTCTCTCTGTTGGCGCTATTGTTGGTGCCTTTATTTTGGCAGACTTTAACCCTTTTTTTGCAGTAGTTGATCTCGTTGAGCAACACTTATTCGTTCAGTTATCAAGCAGTGCAAACTCTCAAGTGCTAATTGTCTCTTTGGTCATTGGAGGGTTTGTTGCATTATTAGATAAATCTGGGGGGGCAACGTCATTTTCAAGCTTGGTTACAAAATTTGTTTCTAGCCCTGCCAGAGGTCAAATTGCAGCTTGGTTTGCTGGTGTTACAATATTTTTTACTGATTCTGGTAACGCATTAATCGTAGGCCCATTGTTTCAACCTATTTTCAAGAAACTAAAACTTTGTAAAGAAAAACTGGCCTTTATTATTGATACAACCGCTGCACCAGTAAGCATTTTGGTTCCATTTATAGGTTGGGGTGTTTACATTATGAGTCTTATTGAGAATGCTTACGGTGATATTGGTTTAACAGAACAACCTTTCCAGGTATTACTCGACATTTGGCCTTATCAATTTTATGCATTACTGGCTCTTTTATCCATTCCTATGCTTTTATCTACAGGACGTGATTTTGGCCCAATGCTGAAAGCGCAACAAAAATACAACAAAAACCTAATCGATGAAGTACTTCCTGAGCAAGACAAAATATTCTCAGAAGATAAAGCGACGGGGCCTCCAGTACCAGAAAATGTGAAGCTCAGTACTTTTCTATTTCCTATCTCTATTTTATTATTTTCAATCGCTGGATTTTTAATTTATTTTGCTTATACAGAGGGTGTTGGTGGCGTTCATGTGCGCTCGGGTATATTTATTTCCTATTTGTTGGCATCTATGGCATGTGCTTTTTTAATGTACCGAAATCAAAGTATTACTTTTAATGAATCCTTGACGCATTTTTTTAAAGGGATGGAAAAACTCATTTACATTTGTTCAATATTAGTACTTGCTTGGACGCTGAGTTCGATATGTAAAGATTTGCACACGGGTAATTATTTAGCCAGCTTAATCGGTGGGACTATTCCTCCACAATTGTTACCAGCTATAGTATTTCTGCTTGGTGCATTAATGTCTTTTGCTACAGGTTCATCTTATGGAACATTTGCAATATTAATGATTATCGTTGTACCCGTCGCACATGTATTAGGCGCGCCATTAACGATTACCATCGCTGCGGTTTTAAGCGGTGGGTTATTTGGTGATCATACTTCGCCAATATCTGATACTACAGCATTAGCATCAATGGGTTCTGGATGCCAACATATTGATCATGTTTCTACTCAATTAAGTTATGCTCTAATCAGCGGTTCGATGGCTTTTATAGGCTTTATACTTGTCGGTTATCTACAAATACCTCTAATGATTATAGGATTGTTAATCGCTCAGTTTTTTGTGATTCGTATTATTGCTGCGGCCTTCGGTAAACACTCCAACATTTCGCCTTCGTCGATAAAGAGTTAACACAACCAAAGGTGTAATAGCGGTTGAGTAAAACTTTAACTTTAAAAAACAGTTTGGCCTGATGCATCATTAATGTGAGACTGCCAAGCTTTTCATTATCTTTTTACCCAACGATGGGTGATCCATAAATTCTACAAAGGGAGCCGTGGCTTCAGTGCTTCCTGCAGCAAAAACTAATACCGGAGATGCTGTATGTGTTCCATTTGACCAAACAACCGATTGTTGTTCTGCGACTTCAATCGCTAATAAATTTTGACGATTATCGTCTAAGTGATAAACAAAAAAGGCATCATTACTTTTCATTTTAGGAACACTCTTAGCGCTTAACGATTTATGCCCTGGCACATGATATTGATTATCATGTTGACTCAATATTCTTGCCGCCTGCTGTTCAGTAATTTTAAACTCAGTATTTTGATTTACAATTTGCATTAATCGGTTTGGTGTTTGCTGTGTTTCTTCGAGCTGATCAAACTTCTTGGCAAAAATTTCTAAATAACTCAGTTTTTGACTATAAATTTTGTCCAGCACTAAAGGTGATCCAAAATTAAAGTTAGGCGTATAAGGCGATTTTTTAAACGCTGTGCCCGGCAAACTAATTGGCAGGGGAATGTTTGCAGAGGAATAACTAAAACCAAACCCGCCCGTTTCATGGTCAGCCGTTACAACAATTAATGTATCATCTCTGTCCTTAGCCCAATCTAAAACATAGTGAAGCGTATCATCCATTTTTAACATTTCGTGCAACATTGTCCCGGTATCATTATAGTGAGCAGCCCAATCAATCAATCCCGACTCAATCATTAGAAAAAAACCATCCTCATCTTTTTCTAATATTTCAATAGCTTTTTGAGACATTTCGCGCAAAGTAGGTAATGTGCGTGTAGGATCATTTTTGCTTCGGTCGGTGATAATCGCATCAGGAAATCCTGAGTGACTAAACAAGCCTAATGTTTTCCCTTTAGCTTTTGCCATTTGATTTTTTGTAAAAACTAATTGATAACCTTTACTTTTCGCTTCTTGAAGTAAATTTAGCTGATCCTTTCTTTTTGATTTTATCTGAATAGCGCCATCGGTTATCTGGGATAAGTGTTTATAAATAGGTGATTTTTTGTCATTGGCATTTTGAGGAATCCAGTGACGAAGACCTCCAGATAACATCACATCAGGTCCTGTTTCTAGCATATCAATGGCAATTTCATTTTCTAACATACGACTAGGTTGGTGTGCGCAAAATGATGCTGGTGTAGAGTGGGTGATCCTGGTGTCGGAGATGAGCCCTGTTGCTTTTCCCATTTTTTTTGCAATAGTAAGTATGCTATCACTCGAATTTCCCTTTGCATCTATACCAATGGTTTCGGCATTAGCTGGTTTTCCTGTTGCCAGTTGAGTGGCTGATGCCGCTGAATCTGTCACTAATACATTAGCAGAATAGGTCATTGAAACACCCAATTTACCTCCTTCATTTAACATTCGAGTAAAGGCCGTTATTCTACTTCTTATCACCGGATTTTTAGCCTGACGGGCATAGGCTTCTAACAATCCAATTTGTGCAGGCCCCATGCCATCGCCTATTACTAAGATGACGTTCTTTATCTTATTATGGGAATTATCACTCTTCGTATCTGCGCTGTTTAAACCGATGAATGAAACAATTAAGAGTAATATAATAAATAGTGGCTTGTTCATAAATTATTTTTTCCGTAGCTAAGAGAGCCGTCTTTGTGGTGTATATTGACAGAATGCACTATTTTTGTTTCATAAATTGGCATTTTGACATTAGACACCGTTATAAAATCCGCATGACATGATTGATGGTCAATCTGTAAACGAATGAATCCCTAATAGGCAGCATTTAACTCATCGTATTTTTTTAAAGCGGAGCGCACGTAACGATCGAGGTGAGCTGATACCTGTAGCTCCTGGTTCAACACCCATATTGTCGTCAATGATATCATACAATGCATTAGCCCAATAACTATGGCTGTCACCCGATAAAACCAATAAATCTTCTGCTCCTTGATCCTTTGCTAATTGGTATAAACGTTTACGTGCAGCAGGGTATCCATCCCAGGTATCTAAATCTGCTGGTAAATCAAGTTCACCTAAATGAACTAACTCCTCTAACATTTTTTAGCTTTTTAGTTTAATCTATCAGTTAAACGCATCAAATGTGGAACCTTCCAATTTTGGTGAAAAAGAACGAGGTAGTACGGTTTGGTTACCTAAAATCCGCCACCTTCTTTTTGATTGAACGGACTCATTGAGCTCACTTCTTAAAAAGCTTTCCATGTCGCTAGATAACATATTATGGTCTTCGGAACCGACAACATCAGTTAAAAAAGCCTTGCTTTTGAGTTTAGTTAAATGTTAATTATAGCTAATTTGTTGACTGCGACCAGTATACCTATTTTCCAAGGTAATCAAACTCGCTAAATCTTCACACTTATAATGACGCCAGTAACTTTTACGGTCTTCCGGTTTTGATGGATCACGAACTAGTAACCATTCGTAATATACCTGTAAGGAGGCTTCTTTTCTTGATTCCCAAGCGCCTTCATTAATTTGGTGGTTTTTGGCACCTTGCATCTAAGGATTGTTAGCCATTTCGTTATCATCCCGCATAACAATTAAAGGGTGACGCGCATGCATAGCAATAGAACCTTTGTCAGTTTTGTATTGAGCATGACGTTTTCGATGGTCATCTAAGGACAAAATTTCGTGACACGGCAAGAGCAAGTTGCTTCACATGGCCGATAGGTAAAGTTTTTGTCTGCCCTACCGGAGAGGTTTCTAAATTAAGCGAGAATTTATAGTAATACTGCCCACCCGGTAAGAGATCTTGCACTACTACTTTAACTGTATAATCACGATGAGAATCAGTTGTAAACTGTCAAGCTTTGACTATCTTTAAAAAGTTTGTATCTTCGACTGTCCAATTTACTTGAACTGTAAGCTTGGTATTACTAATACGAGTCCATATAACAACACTTGTAGAATCTCGGTCACCACTGGCAATACCATGTTTGAAAACAGAATCAGGTACCTTGCCTGTTGGTATGACGAGTAAAGCACCCGAAACCGTTTTAATGGCTTGTCTTTGGCTTAATTTTTTCATGGAATATTACCCTTTATCTTTGCTGATCATTTTACAACCATTGCTTTACATCTGTTATTTTACAACCACAAAGTTCTCTTTACTTATCTTAATACACACTCTATATGCTCATTAATTATTTTTGTGAATTGATAAGATATCTTCAATCACAGCATATCCAGTTTCCAATCGCCCTGCACCAGGACCTATTAATGTAATATCGCCTATTAGCTCCGTACTGTAAGTAATCGCATTAATCGCACCTGAAATTGATGCCAGCGGATGGTCTTTAGCAATTTTTTCCGGTTTTACTGAAGCAACAAAACCAGTATTTGTTTTTTCGACAGTGCCTATTAATTTCCAATGTTTATTTTCTTCTGTTGCTCGTTCAATATCTTTAGTGGTTATTTCAGCAATACCATTACAATCAATATCTGATAAAGTCAGGGCTAAATCCATAAACAGGTTTCCTAAAATTACAACCTTTGCCGCAGCGTCATGTCCGTTTACATCACCGCGTGGATCAGCTTCTGCATAACCTAACTCTTGCGCCTGTTTAAGCGCGGTTTGATAATCAAGGCCTTTTTCCATTTCACATAAAATGTAATTTGTTGTGCCGTTTAAGATCCCTTGTATTTTAGTGATCCCCGCTGCCAACAACATGTCATTACCCAAAGCTAAAGAGGGCGTTCCACTCATGACAGTCCCTTCAATACCAATTTGAACATTGTTGTCTGTCGCTATTTTTCGTAATTCAGGAAAAGCTAAAGCTACAGGACCTTTGTTTGTCATCGATACATGCATACCGTTGTTAAGAGCCTGTATTACATGACTAAGTGCCGGCTCTCCAGTAGTTAAATTGGTGCATGCCAGTTCAATTAGAATATCAGCGCCACTTTTTGAAATCGTTTCTTCAGCATTCCAGCCTGAAAACTTACTCCTGATGAGATTAAGCTTGCCATGTTGTTCAATATGACTCAACAATTCACTTGGATCTAATCCTTCAGGATCGGCAATACTGCCTTTGTGCAAATCGCACACTGCTACAATTGACATATCAACACCAAACCGTTCTTTCAAAAGTGCATGTTTGTCTGATAATATTTTGCTAAATCCCTGACCTACATTACCAAATCCGATAATAGCTAGTTTATATTTTTTACTCATAATATTTCTCCTCAAAATTAATAGGTTCTTATTTGATTCTTTTCTCAAAATAGCGGTTAGTGACGGTTGCGCAAATTAAAGCAATAAGTTTTGGCCTCACTCATTTCGAGAATCGCACTCATGACACCTTCACGCCCTAAGCCTGATCCCTTAGTACCACCAAATGGCATAGCATCAATACGGTAATCACTACTTTCATTAATCATCACTCCACCACAATCAAGCTCGTCTGCCACGCTAAAAGCCAAGTCTAGATCTCTAGTGAAAATACCTGCCTGCAAACCATAATCAACGTTGTTTGCACCATCAATCGCTTCTTGCAACTCATTAAAAAAGTACAAAATAACCACTGGGCCAAAGACTTCCTCTTTTGCGATTAAACAATCATCAGAAACATCTACCAATACGGTTGGTTGATAAAAGGCTCCTTCGCGCTTTCCTCCACATAATAATGTCGCTTTTTTACTGATGGCATCTTCAACCAATGATTCAACTTTTTTAGCCGCCCGACTATTAATCATTGGCCCCATATCGGTGTTTTCTTTTAGTTTGTCACCCATTCGTATCTTCTTCACTCTACGAATAAATTCTTCACAGTATCTTTTATAAAGACTTTTATGTATATAAATCCGTTGTACATGGAGGCAGTTTTGACCCGCGGCCCAATAACCACCACTCACCGTTGCATCAAGTGCCTGTTCTATATCGGCATCTGATAAAACGATTGCAGGACAATTACTTCCCAACTCTAATGCAACTTTTTTCATACCAGCTTGTTTAATAACATTGTCTCCTACCGAACGACCACCAGTAAAAGAAACCATACGCACACGCGGATCGCTAACCAACGCATCTCCAATGACAGAACCACGGCCTGTAATTATCTGCAAAATGCCCTTAGGTAATACTGTTTTTGCAAATAAGTCGAATAGCATTTTTGCCACTAGCGGTGTTTCTGAATGAGGTTTTAAGATAACGGCATTACCAGCAGCGATAGCTGGCCCAATTTTATGAGCGACTAAATTTAGGGGATCATTAAAGGGCGTAATCGCAACCACAACTCCTAATGGTAAGCGCTTATAATAACCAAATTTGTTTTCAGAACCTGGCGCTTGATTAAAAGCAATCGTTTCTCCGTTTAAGCGTCTAGCTTCTTCTGCGCTAATACGTAGTGTATCAACGCATCGCGCCGCTTCTTTTCGAGCTTCATTGATCGTTTTAACCCCTTCACAAGCAATCATTTGCGCGAACTCTTCTTTTCGTTGAAAAAGCTCTACAGCGACTTGATTTAGTACTGCCATTCGAACATGTACCGCTAGATTTTTTGCTGTGGTAGCTGCCTTGACGGCAGTATCCAATACTTGCAGTGCTTCTTGCTTACTAGCATTATGCACTTTCCCGACCAGTGAACCGTCCTGCGGATTAAAAACAGAGATGGTGCTGCTATCTAAATTATCAGACTTGATTGACATATCGTTTCTCTAAAATTTTCGGTTGCGCAGACAAAACTTCACAATCACTTAAAAACCCACTATATCAGGCAAAGGTTATGTGTATTTATCTATAATATGTAATTGATGCTTTTTTGTTATCAAATAGCTGTAGTTTATGATTTAATATCATCACATAAACGCTTTCAGGACAAATCCTTTGGAACTTGATGAGCAAGACCTAAAAATATTAGAAATATTACAGGTTAATGTACGTGCAAGCACAAAATAACTATCAGAAAGCGTTGGACTATCGACAGCCAGTATTCAAAGGCGAGTTAAGAAGTTAAGAGATAATAAAGTTATTACGGCAGAGGTCGCCATCGTCTCACCTAAAAGTCTAGGTCAAGCAATGACTTTTATTATTTCAGTTGGATTACGTCGTGATAATGTAGACCGTTTCAATCTGTTTAAACCAAAAGTCATAAAGTCTAACCGCATCCACAGTGTTATTACGTTACAGGCGAAGCTGATTTCATTTTAATTGTTACAGCAAAAGACATGGCTGATTTTGAAGACTTTACCAAACGGCTTTTACAGATAGTAATGTTTTACATTTTAAAACATCGGTTGCAATGGGGCGAACAAAAATTGGTCTAGCTTTACCTTTAACCTAATAGATAAAGCGTTTTAGTTAAAATGTTAACTCAATCTATTGTTGATATGCTTCCATGCTAGATTTTGATTTAGCATAATCTACATAAAGAAAAACTATCATGGTAATAGTGGCAATAACAGAAGTGACAATTAATATCAAAAGGAAGTCTTGCCATCCACCATCTTTATTAGCAACCTCTCCACCCACAAAATCAAAAATCATCGCACCCAAATAAGCCAGTGCATCAATTAAACCGATTAAAAGACCGCAATGTTTACCACCAAAACTAATGGAAAAAACACTCATTGGTATGTAGTAAGCGGGCGAGATTGCAAAACCAAATAGAAAAATTAGAGCCATCGTAACAATCAATTCAAACTGATGATTCAACTCAACTGTTCCTAAAAACCTCAAACTCAAAAGACAAAATATAGAAGCGACAAGAGTCATGCCCATCACTGTGATAAGCGATTTTTTAGAAAGTTTATCAAAAATAAAACCGCCAGAAAATACCGCTATAAGACAGCCTAAAGGAAATACGGCAGATGCCATACCGGCTTCTGCAGGTTGTAAATCAAATGTTTCGCTTAAATAAATAGGTATAAAAACTTGAAACTCAAACAACACCGCTAGAGCAGAGACTCCAAGACTAATCAGCCAAAAACTAGGATTACGGATAAAATGTCGAATTGCCGAAAAGGTATCAGCATTAGTTAGCGGATGAACATTAGACAAATCAGCTTGTTCTAACGCTTCTTCAGGGTCTTCTCCATTTTTAGAAGTTGGTGCAATTTTTTTAGGATTAGTATTATCCCTATTTAAAAATTTAGGTAGAATAATTGCACATAACAAAGCAATTGTTCCCGCAACAAAAAATAATCCCCGCCAAGACAGTACTAACAATAAGCTACTTAGAAGCAATGTTGTAGCAACCGAGCTTATACGTGAACTAGTGGCTATAAACCCCCAAAGCCTACCATGTCGGTCACTAGAAAAACTTGTACGAATAATATTTGCTATCGATGGCCAGCCAGCAGACTTTGAAAAAATTGTCAGAAAATAAAGAGCAAAAAAAGCAGAGTTACTTGATAAGGTCCCAAAAATAAAAGTGGTTACAGCAGCTAAACCAATAGCAAAAATAAATACTCGGCTACCGCCTAGCTTATCGGCCAAAATACCATTGGTTAATTTACCCGTTAAGTTTCCTGCGGTACCCCAGCCTAGAATGGCACCAAAACTAGCGGTATCAAGATGCAAAGAAGGATCTTGCAACATCGCTGGCCCAGCAACACTAACTACGGTTCTACACAACATTAACATTGCATAACCGATGCACATGCTAATAATAACTTCTACACCCCAAGGGGAGCCAGACGTTTTAATTTTAGTGTTACTCAGAGTTTTATTCCTCAAGTTATACTGATTATATTTTCTTCAAATTCTAACTGATCACCATCAATATGTATTCTTACTATATGAATTTTCATATTTTTTTCTGCAAAATTTTCATAATATAAAAACATGTTTGAATCTTTGTGGGAGTTGTGAGATCCCAAGGTTCCATTTTTATATTGATTAAAAGAATAATTACGGATTAAGTCTGTTGTTTTAGTCAACTGTAAATTATGCCCATGGCCACAAAAGACATGTTCAATTTTGTTTTGTTTTACAAACTCAATAATACGCTCAGAATGATACATGGGGTCACCATCAGCATCTACAATTGAATAATGATTTAACAATATTATACTATCATATTCGAGTTCGTTAATTTTTTGGGAGACGGTATCAAGCATTTCTCGATCAATAGATCCAATATCTTGATAACTTACATTAGAGTCAATGCATACCACTAATAAAGATTTTCCATCAATGGTGATTTTTTTGATAAAATTTATATCGGTGAAATGTTCTTTGATTCCTGTGGTGTATTGATCAATTAAGATTTTATTTTTGGTACACCTTAACGGATCCATTGGGCGAATAACTTCTACATTATCAATATATTGACGAAAGAAATCTTGCGCTCGCATATTTCTCTTATCATGATTACCAGGAATTGAAATAATATGTTTGCAGTTAAGTGCGTTTAGAAAATCACTGACGGCTTTAAATTCACTTTCTAAAGAATCGGTTGTGTTATCACCTGTATTGATTATTATATCTGCTAAATAACTATTTAATTTTTCTAATAATAAAGCATCATTACCTTTCCAGTGTCGAGGGCCAAAATGTAGGTCAGATATATGTAATATATTCATGCTTCCTCTTTAAACCTTATATGGTCAAGTTGTTTTATCAAACATTGAAGTATCTCTCACTATTTTACTATTAACAACAATAGTATTAAAACCTTCTGCTAGCTGATGAGGTTTTTCTTTGCTTACCATAGCATTCAATAACTTTTGCAAAAATACAGTGTCCTCTTTGATCATACCCTCGGAGACGACCATCTGAGGAGATATAAATATTTTTATCAACGAGTCAAGGACTTTGTAACTCATCTTCCATTATAAAATAGGCTCGGAAGCCCCTTTTCTTTAAGTCGATTGCACTCGATCTTCAAATAAAATAGAACAATAGAAGGTGGGGTTTAGCCCCCCAATTTATCTATTTTTTAGCTGCCGATTGCACCGCAGATAAGTAACTAAGAAATCATAGTAATAAAATCTGATATAAATGTTTGATATTTTTTCCAGTCGTTAACTGAACTCTTATAAATTGGCTTTCTAACCTGGATGTCACTTAGGGTAGAAATTCGTTCTGTACGGGTATGTTGTTTCAAACAGCTCTCTTCCCAGGCCAAACCCCAATCATTTAGTAACTGTTGGAGCTCCTTTTTAGGTTCAGCAACCAAGTTTTCATAAGTTAAATCTATAACACTTGAAGTATCTTTCTCTAACCAAAACGACATCAGATCCTTATAACTACGATAATACATTGCCAACTCTTTTAGGTCACAAAAATAGGGCTCGTTCTGTGCAAAATAATTCTTGAAAATTGATATAGCAATAGCCTCCGGTTTTCTTTGAATATTGATTATTTTAGCCTGTGGAAGTATTTTTTTTATCAACCCTATTGATTGAAAATTGGCTGGGAGTTTATCAATAACATTATGACTATTAGGACAAGTTTTTCTTATCTGTTTCAAATAAACCTCTCCTAGCTCTGTCCATTGTTCTGCGTTTAATTTATGAACATCAATAGGATATGGCTTTCCCGTCATTTGTTGCAAACGCCCAACAACTTGGTTGGAGATAAAGGTCACTTCGCCTACAGATTCAATTTGAGAATGCCCAGATAACATCTGGGCCAACAGCGTTGATCCCGATCGAGGCAGCCCTACAATAAATATAGGTGTTGGTTTTATTTTGACCCGTGTGTTTTCAATTTTTTCCACTGGCAAGTATGATATTTCTTTGAAACTTTTTTTTAGCTGTTCATAAAAAGGAAACATTTGTGTAACCCTAAAATCACAAAACTTTAGCTGAATAGCATTCGCTTTTTGCCAACATTCAAATGCTGACCGGTATTCTTTTTGATCTGATTTTGCTTTACCCAGGGCGTAGTACAGTTTCATTTGGTCTACTTGATTTATTCCTTGATCAACAAATTCTGAGAGTAATGTTGATATTGCCTTCGTTAGTTTATGGCCACCTTCCATTGACCGAATATTGGCTAAGGCAAGATAAGCGCCAGCATGTTTTGGATCAAGTTCCAGGGTTCGATTAAGCGTTTGAATAGCTTCTTTAATCCGACCAAATGATTGCAAGAAACCAGCATAAGAGAAATGTCCAATCGGCCAATCTGGGAATTTTTTCACAAGGCTTTGAAAATTCAGTTCTGCTTTTTCTGGATAATCACATTCTGTCCATATTTGTGCTAATTGCAATATAAGCGTAGCGTCATCCGACTTAATATCAATACATCTTTCTAGCAACGGGATCACTTTTAAATAGGCACCTGCAGTAATTCCTATTTGTGACAATAGTCGAATCGCTTGAAAATTATTTGGATCAGTTTTTAGTAAATCGACTAACAATTTTTCAGCTTGATGATATTCTCGATCTTTAAATAGGCCTTCTGCTGTTTTTAGTTTCTTAATATCCAGTTCTCCTATTAGTGAATGAGAGCAACTCATTCCATTTTTTGACTAATGATTAAGGCTTAAGAACCTTACCAAATAAAGCCGTATTCATCTTCTCAGACTGTCTTGCTATGTTTCCATTGATAATAACGGTGTCAAAACCTTGTGCCAACAGATGTGGCTTAGAATAACTAGCGTTTGCTTTAATTTGGCTCGGGTCAAATATTATGATGTCGGCTTTCATGCCTGCGCGAATAATTCCTCGATCTGTAATACCCAAGATCTTCGCCGCTTCTGAGGTCATTTTTCTAACCGCTTCTGTTAATGACAAACTATTACGCTGATTAACGTACTGTTCGATAATTTTAGCAAAAGTACCATGTCTTCTTGGATGAAAACCTATAGGGCTACCATCCGATGAAATTGAGATTTGAGGCTCAACTAATAGTCGCGATTGTAATTCATCATCCATAATAAAATAAGCGGCAGAAGCTCCTTTAGGGCCGAGCTTAATAAGTACTTGTTCATAAGCCATGTCAAACTCTTTGGCCAAATCTGCCAAGGTCTTTCCGGTGTAAGGAGACGTACCTAGTAATGTCGCTTCTGGTCCATTTCGTTTAATAATTTTATCTCGCAAAAACTGTTCTAATTCTTCTCGCCTTTCTTTTAGCACAACCACAAACTGTTCTGTAGTCTTTGCCCAAACGGGAAAGAGTAAACTAATTCCTGCGTAACTTGCGTTGTAAGGATAAATATCAGCGGACAATTGAATACCCGATTTTTTAGCATACCTGAATATTTTTATAATATCTTCTGCTTCTGAATCTCCTGCCCCATAGACTGATTTAATATGCGAGATATGCACTTTTGCAAACTGACCTTGCCTCACTAACTCAGCAATCGATGCTGATAATTGATCACTATCTTCATTTCTCATATGGCTCATTATCAAACGGTCATTTTTACCGACGATTTTAGCGAGCGGATCACCATGAGAATGCAAGTCGATAAAGCCGGGCGCCAGGATGCGTTGTTTTGCATTGATGCTTTTCTTGACTCTTAATCTAAGCTCTTCTGTAGAAAAGTTTGTTTGGCCTACAAAAACGATTTCATCACCAACGATTACTACATCAGATAATACTACTTTGTTGCCTAAGCCGTCTAAAACTTGACCGTTAGTGATCAATAAGTCAATTTTTGAGAATTCGGGAAAAAGCTTAGATGCGGTAAGTGTAGGTAGATAACTTAAAGATAGAATCACATAGGCAGAAAGTGTTTTTAATATTTTTTTCATAAATAAACGAGCTTTATTTTGATATTTTTGGATACGGTTAAATTCAGGCTAGTAAGTACTTTAATTAAAAATAAAAAAAAACCAACACCGAAGCGTTGGTTTTTTAATTACTTCACTAACTAAGTTCTAATCAAAGCTATATGCAAGATTCACATAATAGAAACGACCGTTAGAACCATAAGGTGTGACCGTTGAAAAAGCACGGCCAGACGAAGTACTTAAGCCAACTGAATTAACTGCAGCATCTGGTCCTCTTTCATCACTTATATTATTGATACCGAAAGCAAATCCCATAGAATCACTAATATCATATCCAAATTCCGTATCAAAAAGAAGTGCGGCAGGTCCGCTGATATTTGGACCAAACTGCTCGAAAGCACCAAAATGATTAATACGACCCATCAAACTCCAATCATCAGCTTGATATTTAGTTGTGAAAGAACCTTTGGTCTTAGGTAGCCCCTCTTCTAAACGACCGATCTTTCTAGAATCAGTGTTAGGGCCGGAACGATCTACAGTGGTATCTACCCAAGCAAAAGCTAAGGAATATGAGATATCGCCACCAAACGCTTCATTGGAATAGTTTGCAACCAAATCAAGACCTTTAGTGGTTGTATCGAAATCATTACTGAAGTATTTAACCGAAGTTAAGCCGATAGCATCGGTAACGCCTAAAGCAGTCAATTCTGCTCGGTCAGTATCGGTTAAATTAATTTCTGACGTTTGAGTAATTCTATCGGTCACTTCAACATTAAAATAATCAGCGGTTAGAAAGAAATCACCATTTTCATAAACAAATCCAGCAGCATAACTGAAAGATTCTTCCGGTTGTAGAGCTACGCCGCCGAACCGTGCTGAAACAGGATTAGTAGGCGGTAGCGTGGCAACGTCTTGTAAGATACCATTCGCATCAGTTTGAGTTTGAACAGTTCGAACATTGGCTTGACCAATGGTCGGTGCGCGAAAACCAGTACTTACTGAAGCGCGAACCTTAAGATTATCAGACACGGTATACAATCCAGCGACCTTCCAATCAAAAGTAGAACCAAAGTCACTAAAGTCTTCAAATCTAGCTGCCCCTTGAGCTAAGAAATCTTCCGTTACATCGTATTCGGCATCAATATAAACCGCTTTACTGGTTCGACTAGAGCTGCCCGCATCAGCAGGTTTGAAGCCGGGAAATCCATTGGAACCAATACTAAAACCTTGAGGAACTAGAGGACCTTGTGAAAAAGAAGCTAAGTCACCCGCGAGAATAGTGAATTGTGTTCGACGAATTTCTGCACCGTAGGACATTATCCAATTATCGAAATCTTTTGAGAAATCAGCATTAAACGCTTGTTCCAATTGTGTATAACCACCGGGACTGAAATCTCTTGGTGAATCGGGGCCCAATGAGGAGTTAAGTGTGTTGTTGATAAAAAATTCTGTAGAATGCTCACCGACTGAACCACTAAAATCATAAGTTGTCCCACCAGAAAATTCACCGCGCGTTCCCATAACGAGTGATAAATCGACCACATCACCACCAAAAGAAGGTGTGAAACCACCAGGGATATTCACGTTATGGGCAAAACAGTTAGCGCCTGCTAGAGAAGCAAGTGCTCCTTGATCAGGAATTCCATCTGCGCTTAATCTGACAATAGGACACGCTGAATTATCTGTAGCGCCAGGCGTTAAGTCACCAACTAGAATAGTATCTACAGGATCTCCTACATCAAAAATTGAGCCACCTACAGTATAAAATTCTCCGTCTATAGTTGGTCCATTATAAATACCACTACGATTGGTTGGGTTACGGAAGAAAAAACCACCTTCAACGGTTTTTTGAGCCCAGTTACCAAACAAATAGGCTTCGGCATTATTATCAAGATCAATTCCACTATTTAAAAAGAGCTTAAAATCGTTTGAAAGTTCAGGCGTTCCCCAGACTTGCGCAGCAGGGGTTCTTACTTCTGTATTTCCTGCATCAATAAGCCCTTGTGCATCAGCTCTTTGTATACTTCTACTGGTAGGATCTTGTGTACTAGTTTCGACAGTAAGGCTGACAAAACCGCGCTCTGTTAATGCAAAACCCATGTTGGCAGAGATGGTTAATAAATCACCGTCACCCTCAGAAAATCTTCCCGCTTTAATTGCAAGGTTACCACCAGAGCTATTATCTTTTAATACAAAGTTGATAACACCCGCAATCGCATCTGAACCATATTGAGCTGATGCGCCATCACGAAGTACTTCAACTTGCTTAAGAGCCATTGCTGGAATTGTTGAAACATCCGGGCTTTGTGCCCCATCAGCAACACCGCCACCAGAAAATGCTATGATCGATCCTTTGTGGCGACGCTTACCGTTAACCAGAACTAAAGTTGAATCTGGAGATAAACCACGTAAGTTTGCTGGTCGAACAATGGTTGCTCCATCTGAGATACCTTGGTCATTAACATTGTAAGAGGGTGAAGCAGTTCTTAACAATGTAGACATATCTGAAGCACCATTAGATTGAAGTTCATCAGCACCTATTACGTCGATTGGCACAGGCGAGTCACCAATTGAACGAGGTGCCGCTCTTGATCCTACAATTACCATTGTTTGTGCGTCGTCGTCTACAGCGTCTTCGTCAGCAGCAAATACAGGAGTTGAAGCAAATGTCATTCCCATAGCTAAGACTATGCCTTTAACTTTAAAGTTATTTGTCATATTTAATTCCTATTTTGTGGGTTAGTTTTTTAGCATGTGAGGTAATTCAATTAATACAGTCACTATTAATTTACCTTGCTTTTGTAATGCAACGAGCCTTTAAAGCTTCTTTTAGCCATTACAGCCTGCATTTACATTAACATTTATATTCCATTGAGAATTCAATTGCAAGTTTATATGCGATCCGCAGCGTAAACATCTACTAAAAAAGAGGCCGTATTGAATTTAAACTATTGATTATTATATTAAAATAATGATGTGTTTGTAACAAAAAGGTCTAACGAAGCGTTAGACCTTTTTTGAAAAATGGAGTTTACCATTCATGTACTTATATATTGTAGTAGAGCTTAGTAAGTGTTTTAACTTTAATTGGTTAATTGAGTTAGTTCATTTAACGCATGTTCTATCATTTCTGTTGTACCAAGCGCCTGGTTATCAAGCTTGTATTTTTCATTAGCAACAAAGGTCGGAATACCTGCAATTCTATATTTTCTGGCTAACTGTTTTGACTTTCTTATTTGCGCGTTTAAAGCAAATGATTTATTTGCTTTATCATACTTTGAGCTATCTACACCAAGCATCATAAAAAAGGCTTTCAATTCTTTATCATTTTTTATGATCTTTTTTTCAACATGGAGTAAATGAAACATCGCAGTATGGCTTTTATTTAAGACTTTCAATAAAGATCCTAAATAATAAGCTTTGACATAAATTTTCCAAGATGGATTTAGTCCTACAGGTACTAAAGTAAATTTAGTGTTTTTGTGATTCTTTTTATATTTCTGTGTAAAATTTTCCATCCGATAGCAGGCAGGGCAACCGTAATTAAAAAACTCTAAAATTTCGGGATTGGTTGTGCCTTTCGGCCCCATTTGTTGATAATCTGTATCTTTAACTAACTCTCTAGTTGCTGAAGATACATTGGTAGCTAATGTTGCAAATACCGCTAAAAAAGCGACTACTGAAATATAACTTTTTAAATAATTCATTAAATTCTCTTATATAGGTTGTTTTATATTATTTCAATTTGTTTGGTTAAAATTATTCCACAGTAACCGACTTTGCTAAGTTTCTTGGCTGGTCAACATCGGTTCCTTTAATAACAGCAACATGATACGACAATAATTGTAGCGGTACTGTAAAAATAATAGGGGTGATGTATTTGCCTTTGGCTGAACAATGAATAATTCGTAGTCCCGTATTTTCATTAATTTCCGAAGCGTGGTCAGCAAAGACGTATAATTGACCACCTCTGGCACGAACTTCTTCCATATTCGATTTTAATTTTTCAATAAGATCGTTATTAGGAGCGACGACTACAACCGGCATATCTTGATCAATTAGTGCTAGTGGACCATGTTTTAGTTCACCAGCCGCGTAAGCTTCTGCATGAATATATGAGATTTCTTTAAGTTTAAGTGCTCCTTCCATAGCTATTGGATATTGCTCACCGCGACCTAGAAATAAACAATGTTCTTTTTCGCTAAAATCTTCCGCTATTTGCTCAATCGTTTTATCCATTGATAAAGACTCATTAATATCTGCAGGTAATTGACGTAACTCAGAAATAACTTCTGCAATTTGCTCTTCAGTCATGCTTTGCTTTGATTGTGCGAGAGCTGTGGAAAGCATTAATAAGCCTGTTAATTGAGTTGTGAAAGCCTTTGTAGATGCAACGCCTATTTCCGCTCCCGCTCTTGTCATAAATGCCATATCCGATTCTCTCACTAATGAAGAACCTGGAACATTGCAAATAGTTAAACTAGTTAAAAATCCTTTTTCTTTGGCTATTCTTAATGCCGCTAAAGTGTCAGCTGTTTCACCGGACTGTGAAATACTAATAAAAAGAGAGTTTGGCAGTACAACTGTATCTCGGTAACGGTACTCGCTGGCGATCTCTACTTGGCAGGGGATCTTAACCATTGATTCAATCCAATACTTTGCAACCATTGCCGAGTGATAACTAGTGCCACAAGCAATAATTAGAACATGCTCAACTTTCTTTAATAATTCAGGCGCCTTGTTACCAAAAGACTCGATAATAACCGAATTTTGGTTTAATCGCCCTTCTAACGTACTGGTGATTGAGTCCGGTTGCTCGTAAATTTCTTTTATCATAAAGTGGCGGAACTTGCCTTTATCGCCAGCATCATGCTGAACCGTGGTTTCTTCAAAATCGCGACTAACCTCTTCCCCATTAGGTGCAAGAATTTTCACACCTCGTCTTGTTACTTCAGCTACTTCACCTTCTTCTAAAAACATAAACTGGCGAGTCACAGGTAATAAGGCTAATTGATCAGAAGCGATGAACATTTCGCCGATCCCTTTACCTATTACCAAAGGGCTACCAGAGCGTGCAACAATTAGACTGTCTGGATTGGCAACTTCCATAACCACCGTGCCGTAAGCCCCATCTAGTTTTTTGGTCGCTATTAAAACAGCCTCTAACAATGAGTCAGTTGATTTTCTTTCTAATTCAATTAAGTGAGCCATCACTTCTGTGTCTGTTTCTGATTCAAATACATAGCCTTGGCTTTTAAGACCTTCTCTCAGCTCTTCATAATTTTCAATGATTCCATTATGCACAACGGCGATAGAGCCATTAGAAAAATGAGGGTGAGCGTTTGCTTCATTTGGTTCGCCATGAGTCGCCCAACGCGTATGCGCAATGCCAATTTTCCCATCCGTTGGGTTTTCCTTCAAAGCAGATTCTAATTCAGAGACTTTACCTACCCTTCTTAGTCGGGAAATTTCACCATCTTTAATAATGGCCAAACCCGCAGAATCGTAACCGCGATACTCTAATCGCTTAAGACCTTCAATTAAGATTTCTGCAATGTTTCTTTGAGCTACAGCACCAACAATTCCACACATAATTTATTTTCCTAACTGTTTAATTTGTATCCATTCTGCTCATTAATGCTAACTAATAAGCTTGATATATGGGGTCAGAGTCGCTCTAAAATTAAAGTATTACCTTATTGCTAGGGTTACAGTTTAATATTAATAGAAAATTTATTGCTTAGAAGCGACTCCGCCCCCTTTTTTAAATATTTTTTTAACTGGCCGATTCCAGTCATCAATATGTTTTTGCTTTACCCGACTAATACATAAAGCATTATCGTTCACATCCTTTGCCACAGTTGTACCAGCGCCAATCGTCACGTTTTCGCCAATTGTAATTGGAGCAACTAACTGAGAGTCAGAACCTATAAAAGCACCATCTTTAATGATAGTTTTATGTTTGTTTGCACCATCATAATTACAGGTAATAGTACCCGCACCAATATTGACATTTTTTCCAACTTCCGCATCGCCTAAATAACTTAAATGACCAGCTTTAGAACCTTCACCTAATATAGATTTTTTGATCTCTACAAAGTTGCCTATATGTGCATTATTATGCAAATGGGTTCCTGGGCGAACTCGCGCGAAAGGGCCCGCACTGCAGTTTTCTTCAATCACTGAATTTTCAATTATTGTATTCGCTTTAATATGACTATTGTCACCAATTATTGAATTAATCAAGGTGACGTTGCTATCAATTTTCGCATTTTTCTTCAGCATAACATCACCCTCAAAAATGCAATTGATATCTATAATAACGCCCGCCTCACAGGTTAATTTTCCTCTAAGGTCAAAGCGGTTGGGATCTCGCAAGGTTACACCTTGTTCCATTAACTGGTCAGCTTGTGTTCTTTGCCAAACACGCTCTAAATCTGCCAACTGTTTTAAAGTATTAATACCTTCTATTTCATACAAATTAACTGGCTGTACGGTTTCTACAAGATTTTCGTCATCTACCGCCATCGCAATAATATCGGTTAGATAAAACTCTCCTTGAGCATTGTTGTTTTTAAGGCGGCCAACCCAATCTTTAAGACTCGAAGAGTTGCAACACAAAATCCCAGTATTAATTTCGGTAATCGTTTTTTGCTCATCAGTTGAATCTTTGTGTTCGACAATGCCGGTAACCTTACCATCAAGGTTTCTAACTATGCGCCCATATCCTGTAGGGTCGTCAAGGTTACAAGTCATTAAGGCGATACCATTAGGATTTTCATTATAAACATCAACAAGTTGACTTAATGTTTCATGGTGAATTAAAGGCACGTCTCCATATAGAACCAGTGTAGGTGAGTCATCCTTTAAATCATCAAAAGCCATTTTTACTGCATGGCCAGTTCCTAATTGCTCACTTTGCAAAGAAAATGAAAGTTCAATATTATTACCCTTCACGCTCTCCTTAACGATATCGGCTCCATGACCTACTACTAGATGAGCATGGCTAGCACCCATTAATTGGCAAGAGTCTATGACATGTTGAACAAGCGGCTTTCCAGCTAATTGATGGACTACTTTCGGTAGTTCAGATTTCATTCGACTGCCTTTACCGGCGGCCAAAATTATCGTTTGGATTTCCATTATCTGTTTATTCCGTCATTTTTGTAGATTGCTATTCTACTTATAAACTATTGATGATCATAGATAAAATCATAAAAGTGGAATTTTTTACACTTTCTATGTCTAAGCAAAAACAACCATTGTTTTTAGTCTATAAAATATAGTAGATATTTTAATAAAATGCGCCTTTAATTGACCTTGTTTTAAAACCAGCATTTTTATATATAATAGATATATTTGGAATATTGAAAGATTTACTGTTAATTTCTAGGCATAAAAAAAGCGTCTAAATAGACGCCTTTTTCAATATCTAATAAATTTTAGCCACCAGTTTGCTTACGAATTGCTTGAAGCGTTCTTAACTGAGCAACCGCTTCAGCTAATTCAATAGCCGCTTTTGAGTATTCTATTTCTGAATTTTGATCTGCCATTGCCACTTCTGCCGCTTCTTTAGATGCTATTGCCGCAGCTTCATCTACATCATCAGCTCTAACAGCGGTATCTGCAAGAATTGTTGTTACATGTGGCTGAACTTCTAACATTCCACCTGACACATAAAAATGCTCACTGCTACCATTGGTATCCGTTACTTTTATAGTGCCCGGTTTTAATGACGTTAACAAAGGTGCATGACCCGCATTGATACCTAACTCACCTAGTTCACCGGAAGCGACTATTGAATCAACAGTGCCGGAAAAAATGGATTTTTCCGCACTCACGATATCAAGTTGAAATGTAATTGGCATTTTTAACTTCCTTTAAATTCCAAAATTAACCTAAGCAAAAACTAGATAGTTTTTGCTTTTTCAACAGCTTCTTCAATTGTTCCAACCATGTAGAACGCTTGCTCTGGCATATGATCATATTCACCGCTAAGAATTCCTTGGAACCCGGCAATTGTATCTTTAAGCGATACATATTTACCTGGAGAACCAGTGAATACTTCAGCAACAAAAAATGGTTGAGATAAGAAACGTTGTATTTTACGAGCACGCGTTACCGTTTGCTTATCTTCTTCAGATAATTCATCCATGCCCAAAATAGCGATGATGTCTTTCAATTCTTTATAGCGTTGAAGAACTGACTGAACACCACGAGCTGTATCATAATGTTCTTGCCCGATGACCAATGGATCAAGCTGACGTGAACTTGAGTCTAGCGGGTCAATTGCTGGGTAAATACCTAATTCTGCGATTTGACGAGATAATACAACCGTTGCATCTAAGTGAGCAAAAGTAGTTGCAGGCGATGGATCGGTTAAATCATCTGCCGGTACATACACGGCCTGTACAGAAGTGATTGACCCTGTCTTAGTAGAAGTAATTCGTTCTTGTAATTTACCCATTTCTTCCGCAAGAGTCGGCTGATAACCAACTGCAGAAGGCATACGACCAAGAAGTGCTGATACTTCTGTTCCGGCTAATGTATAACGATAAATATTATCAACGAACAATAAAACATCACGACCTTCGTCACGAAATTTTTCTGCCATTGTTAAACCGGTTAAAGCAACACGCAGTCTGTTTCCTGGAGGCTCATTCATTTGACCATAGACTAATGATACTTTATCAATTACGTTTGAATCTGTCATTTCGTGGTAGAAATCGTTTCCTTCACGAGTTCTTTCCCCAACACCTGCAAATACTGAGAACCCACTATGTTCAGTTGCAATGTTACGGATAAGCTCCATCATGTTAACGGTTTTGCCAACACCAGCACCACCAAACAATCCAACTTTACCACCTTTAGCAAATGGACAAACTAAGTCGATTACTTTAATGCCCGTTTCTAATAATTCATTGGTTGCCGCTTGGTCTTCATAAGAAGGCGCTTCTCGATGGATCGACATGCGTTCTTTTTCACCAATCGGACCTTTTTCGTCAATCGGATTGCCTAACACATCCATGATTCGACCTAAGGTTTCTTGACCAACAGGTACTTGTATAGCGTTACCTGTATTAGTCACATTCATGCCTCGACTCATACCTTCTGAAGAACCCATTGCAATACAACGGACTACACCGTCACCTAATTGCTGTTGGACTTCTAGAACTATGACGCTGTTTTCAATATTTAAAGCGTCATAAATTTTGGGTACATCAGTTCGTGGAAATTCCACATCTACAACCGCGCCTATGATCTCAACAATGCTACCGTTACTCATTGTTTATTCCTCTATTTGGTATTTATATTAATAAAATTTATTTTAAATTCTAACCACGTTTTACAAAAAAGCTTCTCTTTTTTATCCTCTCCCTTAACAGGAGAGGGCTAGGGAGAGTGTGTTAACAACTAAACAGCTGCTGCACCACTAATAATTTCTGATATTTCTTGAGTTATGGCTGCCTGTCTCGCTTTATTGAATATCAACTGTAACTCATCAATAATGTCGCCGGCGTTATCCGTAGCGGCTTTCATTGCCACCATTCTAGACGCCTGTTCACATGCTATGTTATCAACAACACCTTGATAAACTTGCGATTCAATGTAACGAACTAATAACACATCAAGAATTTCTTTAGCATCAGGCTCATAAATATAATCCCAGTGATGCTTAAGCTCATCTTCTTCTTGTTTTTCAACTGGCAATAATTGCGATACTGTTGGCTCTTGAGTCATAGTATTCACAAATTCATTATGAACAATATATAAACGATCAATTCGTCCTTCATCAAAACCATCTAACATCACTTTAACCGTACCAATTAAATCTGTAACCGATGGTTGATCGCCAAGGCCAGATGTTTTAGCGACAACATTCCCGCCAAAACGATTAAAAAATGCTCCAGCTTTTGAGCCGACTAAACACAAATCAATCTCTGTTTCTTTTTCTTGATAAGCCTGCATCGCCTTTAGTGCTTTTTTAAATAGGTTAGTATTTAAGCCACCACATAAACCACGATCACTTGAAATAACAATAAAACCAACACGTTTTACTTCGCGCTCAAGAATATAAGGATGTTTATACTCAGTGTGACCCATCGCTAGATGGCCAATGACACCACGAATCTTATCTGCATAAGGTTTAGTAGCTTCCATGCGATCTTGTGCTTTACGCATTTTGCTCGCAGCAACCATTTCCATAGCACTGGTGATTTTCTGAGTATTTTTAATACTTCCAATCTTGGTACGAATTTCTTTTCCGACCGCCATAGACTGCCCTGAGAATTAATTAAAACTAATAAAATTAAACTTTAATCCCACACTTTCATAAATGCGAGAACCTAATCTAAGAAACTATTAGACTACCAAGTAGCTGTTTCTTTAAACTTCATAATTGCAGCATTTAACTCTGCTTCAATATCTTTATTGTAATCACCTTTCTCATTGATTTTGTCCATCAATGATTTTTCGTTACTAGACATATGATCAAGCAAAGCTGCTTCAAAATCTTCGATTTTGACAAGTTCTACATCTTTTAAATGACCTTTATCCGCAGCAAATAACGAAACAGCCATAACAGCTACCGACATAGGCGCGTATTGCTTTTGCTTCATCAACTCTGTAACACGTTGACCATGTTCCAGTTGCGCACGAGTTGCGTCATCTAAGTCTGATGCAAACTGCGCAAAAGCCGCTAGTTCACGATATTGAGCTAGTGCTAAACGGATACCACCACCTAATTTTTTGATGATTTTTGTTTGAGCTGCACCACCAACACGAGATACTGAAAGACCAGCATTGACCGCTGGACGGATACCCGCATTAAACAAATCAGTTTCCAAAAATATCTGACCATCTGTAATTGAAATTACATTAGTAGGTACGAAAGCTGATACATCACCTGCTTGCGTTTCTATGATTGGCAAAGCGGTTAATGAACCCGTTTGACCTTTCACCTTTCCTTCAGTTAATTTCTCAACATGATCGGCATTGATTCTTGCTGCACGCTCTAATAAACGTGAATGCAAATAGAATACGTCACCAGGATAAGCTTCACGCCCTGGTGGACGGCGCAGTAATAATGAAATTTGACGATATGCCCAAGCTTGCTTAGTTAAATCATCATAAACGATTAGTGCATCTTCACCTTTATCTCTAAAATATTCGCCCATTGTACAACCGGCGAAAGGTGCGATAAATTGAAGGGCGGCTGCATCAGATGCGGTCGCTGCCACAACAACTGTATTAGCCATTGCACCATGCTCTTCTAACTTTCTGACGATATTTGCAATGGTTGAAGCTTTTTGACCAATAGCTACATAAACACATCGAATGCCTGTATCTTTTTGGTTAATAATCGCATCAATGGCTAAAGCTGTTTTACCTGTTTGTCTGTCACCAATGATTAATTCACGCTGACCACGCCCTACAGGAATCATCGCATCAACCGCTTTATATCCCGTTTGAACTGGTTGGTCAACCGATTGTCTTGAAATTACACCTGGAGCAACTTTTTCTACGGGAGAATTAGTAGCCCCTTCAATTGGGCCTTTTCCATCGATTGGGTTGCCAAGTGCATCAACCACTCGACCTAGCATCATTTCACCCGTCGGCACTTCTAATATTCGACCAGTACAACGAGCGGTTTGCCCTTCAATGATTTCTGAGTAATCACCTAATACAACCGCACCAACTGAATCACGTTCAAGATTAAGCGCTAAACCATACTTGCCACCAGGTAATTCAATCATCTCACCTTGCATAACTTCTGCAAGACCGTGAATTTTCAAAATTCCGTCAGACACACTAACAATCGTTCCTTCATTTCTTGCTTCAGAAACAACTTCAAAATCGTTAATTCTTTGTCTGATTAACTCGCTGATTTCAGATGGATTCAGTTGCATACTCATGCCAAGATTTCCTATATTTGTAGACTAGTTTGTAGACTAAATATTATGTCTGTTTTTATGTCTGTTTTTATGTCAGTCACACGTTTAGCGTATCAGATAGTTTGGCAAGCTGACCGCGTACCGAACCATCTATCACTAAATCTTCTGCTTTAATTATTAAACCACCCAATAAATCAGCATTAACCTCAACACTGGTTTCAACCTTTCTGCCCAACTTGGCACCAAGCTTTTCTTTTATTTGAGTAACTTGTTTCTCACTTAACTCTGTTGCTGAAGTGATTTTTGCTTCAACTGTTTTTTCAAACTCGCTACGCAAAAAATTAAACAACACTTCAATTTCTGGTAAAGCTACAAGACGACCATTTTGTGCCAATAATTTAATAAAGTTAATGGCTTGCTGATCTTGTATATCAGAGCAGACTTTTAACATCGCGTCCTGTTGATTGTCCTTTGTTAAATGAGGACTACTTAATAGCTGTTGCATAGACTCATCGCTAACCACTTGAGTTGCAAAACCAAGCAACCTTGACCATTCTGCCAGTTGCTTAGCTTCTATTGCATACTCAAACGCAGCTTTCGCGTAGGGTCTTGCTAATGTGGTTAATTCAGCCATGGGCTACCTTCAATCTCTTATATCTATTTTTAAGTTATTAATGCCTAAACACTAACAACTTAGTTAAAACCTAACTTTATAAATCTGCAACTAAGCTTTCAAGTATATCCGCTTGGGCAGACGCATCGATGCTACGTTGTAAGATTTTCTCTGCACCAGCTATCGCCAGAACAGAAACTTGTTTTCTTAGCTCTTCTCGAGCGCGATGTACTTCTTGCTCGATTTCAGCTTGTGCGCCAGCCTTAATTTTATCAGCTTCTGATTTTGCATCATCTTTTGCAGAGTCAACAATTTCAAAATGGCGCTTTTTTGCTTGATCTAGCAGTTCAGCAGCTTTATCTTTTGCTTCACGCATTGTCTCTGTTGCGCTCTTTTTTGCTAACTCAAGATCGTTTTGACCTCTATCAGCAGCCGCTAAACCTTCAGAAATTTTTTCCTGACGCTCAGTGATTGCAGCATCTAGATGTGGCCATATATATTTCATAGTGAACCAAACAAAAGCAATCATTGCAATTGTTTGTCCAACTAAAGTCATATTTGGATCCATATAAGTTCTCCTCTAATGTCAGTTAAATTGAAGACTCTAGAGAGATTAAGATGCTACAACAGTTAAAGCAGCTAACTGTTCAGTGAATGGGTTTGCGAATGTAAAGAATAACGCAATACCAACACCAATCATTGCAACAGCATCTAAAAGACCAACTACGATGAACATTTTAACTTGTAGCATTGGTGCTAATTCAGGTTGACGAGCTGCACTTTCTAAAAACTTGCCACCTAAAAGACCCATTCCAATACCAACGCCTAATGCTCCAAGGCCGATAAGAAGAGCCACTGCGATTGCTGTAAAACCGATTACTGTTTCCATTTTATTCTCCAATTAAGAATAGTTATGTTTAAAGTTAAAAATTAAAGTGTAAATTTGTTTTCTATAAAACTTGTTCTAAAAGTGAATCTTTTAGTGGTCTTCATGTGCAAGACTTAAGTAAACCACCGTCAACATCATAAAGATAAATGCTTGTAAAAAAGTCACCAGCAAATGAAGCACAGACCAACCAAAATGAAGTGGTAGCTGATATAACCCCATCATTGCGATTAATATATAAATTAGTTCTCCGGCATACATATTTCCGAATAAACGAAGAGAAAGAGAAATTGGTTTAGCGATGAGTGCCGCGCCCTCTAATACTAGATTGATTGGAATTGCAGCCCAATGATTAAACGGATTAAGCGTTAACTCTTTTGTAAACCCTGTAATGCCTTTGATTTTAATACTGTAGAATATAATTAAAACAAAAACAGAAAGAGACATCGCAAAAGTAACGTTGACATCGGTACTAGGAACGACTTTTAAGAAGGGTATACCCATTGCGTGAGCGATAGTCGGGATCCAGTCAACAGGAATCAAATCCATTAGGTTCATCATATAAACCCAAACAAAAATAGTTAAACCTAAAGGCGCTATTAATTTATTTTTTCCATGAAATGTATCTTTTACATTGGTATCAACAAAATCAATAATCAATTCAATAAAGGCCTGAAACTTACTTGGCACTCCGGTCGTAGCTTTTTTGGCAGCACGCCTGAAACCCCAAAGAAAAAGGAAGCCTAAAAGTAAGGAAAAAAACATGCTATCAACATTGACAGTATTGAAGTTACCTTTACATAATGTTGGGTTCTCAGCTGTATTAAACTTCCACCCTTCAGATGTTGAGCATACCTGCAAGTTTTGAAGGTGATGCTTAATATAACCTGTAGTTGTTTGTTCGCTCATAAAAATCAGTAACCCTGAAAATATTTATTTTAAGTCGTTAATGAGACTTTACTATCATTGGCGCCATCCATTGTAGTAGATACGCCAATATATAACCCGACAAAACGTAAACTTCTTTTCCAGGAAGTTGGATAAATGCCAACACCAACAACCCTATCGAAATAATAATCTTAACTGATTCTCCTAAGTAGAAGGCGCTAACAACTTGTTTGTTAGCCTGCGCTCCAGATTGGGAGAATACTTTAAACACAAAATAGAGGTTTGCTAAAAAAACCGCCATTCCACCGGATAACAAAGCTATCGTTATCTGAAAATCTTTAAAAAGTGCAACGAGCGAGACTGAAACGATTATTATCGCTTGAACTCTCAAATACCTCTTTGCTTGCTCAAAACCTTTTTTTACCAAAACCTGACTCATTTGAAGTTCCTATTGACCGCTTTTAGGTTTACTTCAACCACATCATTGGTACTCACTTAAGCAATTTTGATGATTTATTCATCAAATCGAATAAAAATCATCCAGCTAAATTCGGCGCAAATTATAGTGTTCAACGCATTCAGAAGCAAGCCCTCAACGCATATAAATCGGCTTTTTTGAGGTTATTATTTATATATATTTAAAAAATAATTGCTTCAAGCGTTTGAGCATTTCATACAAATTAAACTAACTTATGATTTATCACTAAATCTAGTGCTTCATTAATAAATAAGTACTAGATATGCCTATATAACCAAAACACCACAATATTTAGCCTTTCTAGATTTATTAAATATCTAGCTCAACATCTGATAGAAGCTTAGTAGTACAGGTTAAGATCTGCCCTTGTTGTCGATATTCATCAGTTAGACCAAATTCAGTTCGGGTGTGTGTTTTGCCAGAGAGTTTAACGACATGGCAAGCACCACAATTTCCTCCTCGACATGAGGATCCAATATCTACATTGGCTGACTCCAGAACCTCAAGTAAAATATCATTGGGTTTAACTTCTAATTCGATATTAGATTTCTTTAATTTAAGATTGTAAATTGGTGGAAACTCTTGTTCTGATATTTTTAATGCTTTCGGTTTGTTTAACTCTATATTTACTTGTATCGCTTTTTTCTTTTTCCCGCCAGGATCAAATGACTCATCGTGATAGTTAGCCATATCAAACCCCAAACCTTGAAGGCAAGATTTTACGGACTCCATAAACCCTTCAGGTCCACAGCAGTAGACGGTACGATGTTGCAGATCTGAAACCATGTCACTTAAAGATGTTTTACTAATACGCCCTCTTTTACCTAGCCAATTCTCAGACAGACCCGGTTGAGTACATATTATTACAGGCTTAAATTTTTCATTTCTGGCATCTAATAGCGCGATTTCTCGCCTAAATATAATATCTTCAACGCCTCTAGCCCAGTTTAAAAATACGACATCTTTTGTTGGGTCAAGATCGCTCCAAAACCGAGACATTGACATCATTGGGGTAATTCCGGAACCCGCCGAAATTAATAAAACTTTATCTGAAACGGTATCTAAATTATTAAAACGACCTGCAGGCCCTCTAATCTCTATTTTCGAGCCAATATGGATGTTGTTATGTAACCAAGGAGAAACGGCTCCACCTAACTCTTTTTTAATCGTTACTTCTAAAATATGTGGACGAGTGGGTGAAGACGCGATGGTGTATGAGCGGTTATGTTTTACACCATCGATCTCAAGGTTTAACCCTATAAATTGCCCTGGTTTAAAATGAAAAAGTTGAGGTTCATCAGCTTGAAATTGAAAGGTCTTAACATCATGTGTTTCTTGAATCACATTTATGCAAGTCACTGGGGTTTTTCTAGTATACCAAGAAACAGCATTTTGGAGATGTGGTAATTCACTTATTAACATTTAAATATCTACCGGAAATTGTACACCCTGAAAAACAAAAAAATATACCACAGAGGTCACGGTGTGAGAACGACAAAAATTTTTCTCTGTGTTCTCTGTGGTAAAAAGTCTTTAAATCTTTATTCTTGCTCAACGCCCATATGTTTCAAAACGCCATCTAACTCATCTAAGCTATTATAGGCAATTGTAATCTTCCCTTTACCTTTTGCGCCATGTTGAATTTTAATTGGTGCACCAATTTTATCTGTCATTCGACGTTCTAATTGTTCGATATGAGGATCGGCGGAGACTTTTTCTGTAGTGTTTTTAACTGGATTTGCCGTCGCTCTCACTAATATCTCAGTTTCTCTAACCGTTAATCCTTTAGCAACAACCACTCTAGCTAATTGGGCTTGCTCTTCACTGGTTAATGATAACAACGCTCTCGCATGACCCATTTCTAAGTCACCTCTTTCTAGCATTGTTCTACAAACTTCAGTTAAAGACAAAAGTCTCAATAAGTTAGTCACTGTTGTCCTGCTTTTGCCAACAGCATCAGCGGTTTGCTGGTGAGTTAATTTAAATTCCTGCATTAACCGTTGAAGAGCTACCGCCTCTTCCATCGCATTAAGATCTTCTCGCTGAATATTTTCAATTAAAGCCATCGCAATCGCAGCTTCATCAGGGATATCTTTTACTAAACATGGAATTTCAGACAATTCAGCAAGTTGCCCGGCACGCCAGCGTCTTTCACCAGCTATAATTTCATACTTATCTTTGCCAACCGGCCGAACCACGATTGGCTGTATGATCCCCTGCGCTTTGATTGAACTGGCTAACTCCTCTAACGCATCATCCGTCATTATCTTTCTTGGCTGATATTGGCCTGGCTGTAAAAACTCAATAGGGAGTTTTTGAAACTCTCCAACGGGGAGACGTGACTCAACAGGATCGCTTGACCCAGCGGTTTCAATTGTAGAGTTTTTAGGTTTTGGTTTACTTAAAAAAGCATCCAATGGTGAACGACCTAATTTTTTTTTCATTGCTATTATCCTAATTCTTAATTCTTAATTCTTAATTCTTTTATTAGTTGGTCTTAACTTGAAATGGCTCCAACCTAATTCGACAGAGTCTTATAATTGTTTTAGTTAAACAACAGCAGTATCCATTTCTTCCTCTCGGCGAATCATCTCACCAGCCAACGATAAATAGGCTTTCGCACCTCTAGATAATCGATCATACATTAGCGCAGGTAAGCCATAACTAGGAGCTTCCGCTAATCGAACGTTTCGAGGGATAGCAGTACGATAAACTTTGTCGCCAAAATGTTCATGCAACTGATTAGATACTTCAACAGCTAAACGATTTCTTGGGTCGTACATGGTTCTTAATAGACCTTCTATATGTAGCTTTGGGTTTGCATATTCTGTAATTTGTTCAACCGTTTGTAATAACGCCTTTAACCCTTCTAGCGCATAAAACTCACACTGCATAGGTATCATTACGCTATCTGCTGCAACTAAAGCATTAACTGTAAGAATACTCAATGACGGTGGGCAGTCGATAAAAATATAATCAAAATCATCTTTTACTTCATCCAAAGCAGATTTTAAGCGTTTTTCCTTATTCTCAACTGATAATAGGTGAGCTTCTGCGATAGCCAGTTCCGAATTGGTCGGTAAAATATGAAACCCCGATTCCTCAACATTAACTAAACAATCCTTAATATTTTGCTCCTGCAGTAAAACGTCTAATATATGATGTTCGATTTCGTCTTTTTCTAACCCACAACCACTTGTTGCATTACCCTGAGGATCTAAATCAACTAATAATACATTTCGCTTGGTCGCAGCTAAAGATGCTGCGATGTTAATACTGCTTGTGGTTTTTCCAACACCGCCCTTTTGATTCGTTACTGCTATTATCTTTCCCACAAGGAACCTCTTACATTTTTGTTTATTGAAAAACTTATTTATTTATTGGCTTCTAACATTTTTTTGTGAACCCATCATTATAGGTTTATCTATGCAATGATCAATTAGCTTTTTAAACTTTCGTTATTTATCTTCAGACTGCAAACGCAATTCCACTATGCATCGTTCAGCATTTACCCCCGGAATCACAACTTGAGTCACTGACTTGCTTTCTGAAAAAGCAGGTAAATCTATTTTATCTTGCTCTAAAAACTCACCTTTCATAGCTAACCACACGCCATTTTTATCTAAAAGAGAGACTGTTAAATTGAGCATATCTTTAAGTGACGCAAAGGCTCTAGAAGTAATCACATCAAACTTTCTATTTTGTAAGGACTCTACTCTCGCATGAAGAGGCTCCACATTTTTCAATCCCAACTGATGAACGGTTTGGCGAATAAAGCGGATTTTTTTACTATTACTATCTAATAATGTAAATTTTAAGTCAGGGAATAAAACGGCTAACGGAAGGCCTGGAAATCCGGCTCCAGTGCCAACATCCAATATTGTTTTGGGTGACGTTTTACTAGTAGAAATTGATTTAAAGCGGTCAAATAGAGTCAAACTATCTAAAATATGAAGCTTCAATCCCTCTTTAGCCTGATTAATAGCGGTTAAATTATAGGCTTTATTCCATTTATATAAGGTTTCTAACAACACTAATAATTGCTGTTGCTGTTTCCCGCTTGACTCAATATTAAGCTTATTTAAGCCACTAGCTAGCTGTTTGGCTAATTTGCCATCGGCAGAATAATCATCAATACTCATCTAAATCTTTCCACTGGCAGATAAATTTTGGTGATTATCCTTTGTTGTGGGGTAGTCAATTTTAGAAGAGCTGGTTTTAGGGTAATTTATTTTCTTCAATGTAATTAAAAGCATAGAAATGGCTGCAGGCGTAATACCCGAAATTCTACCGGCCTGCCCGATTGTTTCTGGTTTAACGCTTTGCAGTTTTTGAATAATTTCAGCGGACAACCCTCCGATACTAGAAAAATTTAAATCCATAGGTATTAATAGATTTTGTTGCTTTTTATTTCGTTCAATCTCTAACTTTTGACGATCAATATAACCTGAGTATTTAGCTTGTATTTCAACTTGCTCTTGCACTTCTTTAGCTAGAACGTCTTCTTCAATCTGACTTTCACCCATTCCCAAACCTTGTAAACCACTGACTAGTTTTTGATAATTAAGCTCTGGTCGTTTAAGCAGATCCATCAAACTGTATTCTCGTGCCAAAGGTTTATTTAACAAACTATTTATTTTTTCAGCTTCTAGTGATTTTGGCTGGATCCAAGTTTGTTTAAATCTCGCTAATTCCTTTTCTACCGCTTCTTTTTTATCACAATAATGCAGCCACCTTTGTTCAGTCACTAAACCTAACTCATAGCCTTTTGGAGTTAAGCGTGAATCAGCGTTATCTTCTCTTAACGTCAAACGGTATTCTGCGCGCGAAGTAAACATCCGATATGGTTCTTGGGTTCCGCGTGTAATTAAATCATCGATCATTACACCAATATACGACTCCTCACGAGTTGGCGACCAAGATTCTTTTTCTTGTGAGTTTAATGAAGCATTTAAGCCGGCAATCAAACCTTGTGCACCCGCTTCTTCATACCCCGTAGTACCGTTAATTTGTCCTGCAAAATAAAGGTTTTTAATAAATTTTGATTCTAGACTTGTTTTTAATCCTCTTGGGTCAAAAAAGTCATACTCAATGGCATAACCCGGTCTAGTAATGTGAGCATGTTCAAAACCCTTGATCGATCTGACAAAGTTAAGCTGAACATCAAAAGGCAAACTGGTAGAAATCCCATTGGGATAGACTTCAAAAGTGTTTAGACCTTCAGGTTCTATAAAAATCTGATGAGAGCTTCGCTCTGCAAACCGAACTACTTTATCTTCGATTGAGGGACAATAACGAGGCCCAACGCCTTCAATTTCACCGGTAAACAAAGGTGAACGATCCATACCAGCTGAAATAAAGTCGTGAGTTTGTTGATTGGTGTGAGTAATAAAACAAGGGATCTGGTTAGGATGTTGATTTCTGTTACCTAAGAATGAGAATACCGGAGTTGGATCATCTCCGTGTTGTGGCTCTAACTCATTGAAATCAATACTTCGACTATCTAGTCTTGGTGGTGTGCCTGTTTTTAAACGTTGAATATTAAATGGTAAGTCTCGTAAACGTTTAGCGAGTCCAACTGAAGAAGGATCGCCCGCCCTACCGCCACTATAATGACTTTGACCTATATGTATTTTTCCAGCTAAAAATGTTCCTGCGGTAATAACCACTGTTTTAGCGAAGAACCTTAAACCCATCTGGGTGATTACCCCTTCAACCCGATCTTCGCCATCAACAAGAATAAGATCATCAACAGACTGCTGAAATATTTTTAGATTAACTTGATTCTCTAACGCTTCTCTAACGAAATTTTTGTATAAAGTCCTATCAGCTTGAGCGCGCGTTGCTCTAACAGCGGGGCCTTTGCTAGCATTTAGTTTTTTGAAGTGTATACCCGCATGATCAATTGCGGTGGCCATGACTCCGCCCAACGCATCAATTTCTTTCACTAAATGACCTTTACCAATTCCGCCAATTGCAGGGTTGCAACTCATTTGACCGAGGGTTTCAATATTATGTGTAATTAAAAGCGTATTAGCGTTGCTTCTGGCAGAAGCTAGAGCAGCTTCAGTTCCAGCGTGCCCACCACCAATAACAATCACATCAAATTTTTCGTCAAAAATCATTAGCAAAACATAACCGAAAATAAAAAGGGGATGAATCTTACCTAAAGATGGCTAAAATTTGAACAAATAGTTTGGTTATTAACAGTTTATATCGTTAAATTAACACCTTTTGACCTCCATTACTCCAATAAACAAAGCATAAGAGGTATAATTACGGTGGTTTTAAACTATGATTTCATCATAAGCGATTAAGAAAGAAAATGAAAAAAAATATTGTTCGGAATATAATATTAAAAATATTAACCTATTCCTTTATAATTTCAGCAATACCATATAGCTATTTTTTATGGCACGCAAAACAAGGTATTGATGCCTACCTTGTTACCCGTGGTTTTGAGGTTAAGCTTGACTATTCATGGTTATGGATTAATCACGAAGGCGAAATTAATCTTGAAAATGTTCGTATTTACAAAACAAGAAAAAAACCAATTATAAAAGCGCTGCGCCTTAAAATTTCCCATCCTAGTATCTTTGATTTGATAGACTCGCGGGAACAAGTTGTTTATAAAACTTACCCAAACCAAATAAAACTTTCCATAATAGGTGCAAGTACAAATAAACCTGATGTCGCTTTAAATATCTTTGGAATTCCATTTAAAAAAGAATACATTAATTTATTCTTTCCTCAAAAGTGTACTGTTGATAGCAACATTAAATTACCAAACTTAATATTTGACCTTTCTACAACTTTCAAAATACAACAGACCGCTGATATAGCTGTAGTAGACTTCAGTTTTAAGGATTCTCAATTCGCAACAATAAAAGGCACCTTTAATATCAACCGGTTATTTGAAACAGGTATCAACACAACTTACTTAAGCGATCTTAAGATTCGATTGGATGATCTAACTTGGCTACAACAACACACTCAAGTATGCTTACAAAAAATAAACCTCGAACGAAACAAGCTGACCATTTTCTATCGTGATTTCTTAGACCAAAATGCTTTAGATTCCAATCTTGCGTTAGATAAAGTCGCCTCTCAAGAAATATCAGACTTTTTTTACAAGCCAGAAAACATTACGATTACTTTTGATATCAACGAGGGCAAAACTTATAACCAGATCACACTTGACCCGGCTTATAATTTTCAAAAGCGAGTTGGGCTGTCTATTGACTTAAATGAAAAAAATATAGGTTCGGTTTTTTCTGAAAAATTTAGAGCAAGTATTGAAGAAGTACTGATGGATGACAATGGTGTTTACGTAAATCCCCTTAAAAACACAGCAAAAAATAATAACAAGAACCTATATATTTCTAAAAACAAACGTTCGCTAACCAGTTATCTTGGTTCAAAAATAAAAATTAATCTTTACAGCGGAAGAACACACTCTGGGTATCTAGAGTCAATTAGCCGTGATCAAATCCTATTAAAAAAATTGGAGTATCGAGGCAAAAGTACTTTGCCTTTTGAATACTCAAAAATAAAGTCTATTGAACTTTTAGTAGCCGAGAATTAGAAGAAAATATTTTCGTCATCGATGATGTTGATTATGGCCTTTTAGCGCAACTCTCAATTAAATGGGTAGGTGATAAAGACTTAAATAAAGCACCAGATGCTAATGTGAACCAGATAAATCTGCCTATACCGATGAATTAAATTTTACCGTAGCAGGTTCTGCTAAAAATGCTGAGGAACAAAATTTAGTTGTTGTAAAATATCATCATGTCGTTGGCAAAAATGAAAATGGAAATACATTTTCACGATCAAATTGGTCATTGGATTTATCTACCTAGTACTAACTTGGATATGCATCCATTAAAAAATTCCCATAGGTGCTTGCTGGTGGAACCATTACTGAAAATGACAATTAAATAATTTTTCAAGTATCAGAAAAAAGTGATTCAGTCAGCTTTTATGAAATAAAAGGCAAAAAAAGCCTTTGAGATGAAGTTAAAAGTAATAACCTAAGTTACCTAGAAACAATGTCTCTTTTTTTTTATGGAAAAGATTTCGAGCATACCGATCAAGGCGTATTAATTCGTTCGGTTTACGATTAACTTTATTAGTGAGTTCCTTTAAATGAGAATCATCGTTTCGTTTTACATACGCACTAAACTATATTAATAAGTACCCTCAATAACTTAAAGTGAACAGACCGTGAGTTTACAGCAGAAGACGGTGGAGTATAGGAAGTATTAATTCCTCGTTTTCACTAAATCTACCACAGTCAATATGACTCTAACAATATTTTACTAGAGGTTTTTAGTAAACCACTCGGATCAACCGGTAAAATAGTCGCATAATTGTGCAAAAAACACCGAATTATGAACCTTTGATCGAAATAATATCTACCAGCCTCCCGTAAGCAGTATTTTCGTTATTTAAAAGGTGGTTGTTTTTGCTGCCTAATATAATTCGATGATGAAAATCTACATCCCCAGCTTCTTGGTAATAGGTTTCACCCGACTGGACTGTTTGAAAATGTGTTGATAACAAAGCGTTAAGTGATTCAATTTCGACATCTGTCATATTGTCAGCCGCTAGTCTCGCAGCCATTCCTTCTAAAGCTTCACGTACTTCGTAAAGTTCCATCAAGCCTTCTTGAGACAAAGCGACGACTCTCGCTCCGATATTTGCTTTACGCTCAACTAAATGACATGCCTCTAAGCGATTGAGAGCTTCCAGTATAACAGCGCGACTAACCGAAAATTTTGCAGACAATTCTGGTTCGCTTAGTTTCGATCCAGCATCAACATCTCCTTTTACGATTTCATTTCTGAGTTGTAAAAAGGTTTTGTCAGCACTAGTTATAGGTTGCTCTGAGTGAAGACTCATTAAATTGACATTACGATTTCATAATATTGTCGACAACATTACCCTTAAGGCTGAAAATAACAATAACTTGTGGCTATATCTCTTTATTTTGTCGACAGTTATTCGAGTTCTCTAATCAGCTCTAAAAAATCCAGCTATAGCGTATCTCGGCGCTAGAGCGAACGGTGCAATGTAAGTCACTGAGTGGATATGATTGACGTCAAATATTGCCATAGAATTAAAAACTGGAGACCATGCATCTCTCGGTGTTCCATTTTTTTCGTAAAACTGCAACAATCCACCCCAGTCTGGATGCCATTCTGGGGTAAAGCCTAATACATAAGCTAACTTTCTATTTTCATCTGCGTTTATATCATTATGCCGAGTGAGGAAGTTACCGGGCATATATCTCGTGGCCTTAACACTTGCCATATTAATATCAAAATGACCTGAAATATCTCTAACTTTTTGTATAACAAAATCTGAATTCAAGAACGTTTTAACAGATTTTATTACCTCTGGTTGTTCAATGTCGTCCGATTTAATTAATTGTCTACCATATAAAAACCCAATACCCTGAGATGCCTCTTTTTGTATACTATTCGTGAATTGCTGTAATTTGCTTTGCGACAGACCTCTTATGTCTTGCTCCGTCAATTCAAAATTCTGTCCCTTTAATGCGTAAGCATGTTTGTATTTGATGTCTTTTGATAAAGATTTATATATTGAAGTAGCTATATCTAAATCCCAAACGTTATTAATCTGCAATCTCTTATCGATCTCAAAAGACTCTTTAATATTTTTGAAATTTAAAGCTGAATTAAATGAAAGCATCACATCATCACCATTCTATAAAAAAACAATTCGAAAAATGTACTATAAACCAGTCAAAAGACCTAGTAAATTATCAAAAAGGCCAAACTAATTCAAAAATAAAAGATATATTCGCAAAGCTAACAATCCAATTATGTTTATTTTTTAAATATTTGAAAGTTAAACGAGTATAAGACATTGACTATTTTCTACCCTCAATCCAATCGTCTACCAATTCTTCCAGTACCGCGATTGGCACTGAACCATTACCAATGACGGTGTCGTGGAATGAGCGTATCTCAAATTTGTTGCCTAGCGCCTTTTCGGCTTTTGCTCGCACTTCACGAATTTTAAGCTCTCCAATCTTGTAGGAAAGTGCCTGTGCAGGCCAAGTGATATATCTATCGATTTGAGCTTCAGTCGCTTTCTGACCTAATCCTGTATTTTCAAGAACATAATCTATCGCTTGTTTTCGACTCCAACCAAAGGCATGTATTCCAGTATCAACCACTAATCTGACTGCTCGAAATGATTCATAAGTTAATCGCCCAAAGTCGCTGTAAGGGTCTTGATAGAAACCATCTCAGTTCCAAGACGTTCTGAATATAATCACCAACCTTCACCATAAGCAGCGTGATAAACTGTTTTTCTAAACTCAGGTACATCTAGCTCTAATGCAATAGCCGACTGCAAATGATGCCCAGGAACCCCGTCATGTAAAGTTAATGCTTCTAGGGCATAAATAGGCTGCGTTTTAAGATCACTAGTGCCTATAAAATAAGTGCCCGACGTCTTACCATCACCGGTAGAAGAGACATAATATGCACCTCTAGCGCCCGTTTTTATTTTATAAGTTCCGCGAGGCAAAAGTCCAAAAAATTTAGATAATTCACCTTCCATGTTCTTAGCGATTAATGCTTTTCGACGGAGAGTAGAGTGCGATTTTTTTAATTAACAAATTGGTAGAACGTGACATATCAGACTTCATTAAAAATATTTAATTTAATTTGTAATTATTTCATAGATTAGATGTCCTTGAAAGACTATGATTTCGTATTATTATAGTAAGTAATTGAATTCAAGAGTTGTTATAAGAGCAATCGGTGTATTTACAGCTTCTAACATTTAATTGACACAATTTGAACTATACTTAAGCGAAATAAAATACAAAATACACTTGTGTACAAAGCAATAATACGTAGATGAACTTATGGTTCCATTTACATTTAAAGGCAATTCTAGCCAGCATTATCAGTTAGCTTACTAATGCTGGCTTCAGCATGTGGCGGAGGGAGTAGTGAAAGTAATGTAACAGTTATAATTCCTCCTGCAAGCCAGAATAATACTTTGACTGTTTCAACAGACGGTTCTGGTCAAGGTCTTGTGACATCTTCTCCTTCGGGGATCAATTGTGGAAACGATTGTTCTGAATATTATTCAGAGTCCACAAGCATCACTCTTCAAGAAAGTGCCCAAGCAGGTTCTACATTTAATGGCTGGACTGGCGCATTTACAGGCATGGGTGAGTGCTCTTTTGATATGAGCAGAGGACGATCCCTGATAGCTAATTTCACAATTAATTCAACTCCTACTGAAAATGATTTAACAGTGACTGTAACTGGATCTGGTAATGTTACGTCGACACCTGTAGGGAGTATAGGAAGTATTAATTCCTCGTTTTCACTAAATCTACCACAGTCAATATGACTCTAACAATATTTTACTAGAGGTTTTTAGTAAACCACTCGGATCAACCGGTAAAATAGTCGCATAATTGTGCAAAAAACACCGAATTATGAACCTTTGATCGAAATAATATCTACCAGCCTCCCGTAAGCAGTATTTTCGTTATTTTTACAGCCTTATTTTAATCGAATAACTCAAACTGTGGCGGTGCTCGAGGTTCTGGAAGTCGATTAACCAAAACCGGTGGTCTGCACTTCTTATTCAAATGCTCCAGGATTTTGCGGATCACCACCGGATCTTCGATACAAGCGATAATCCTGACTGCCCCGCTACAACGACTGCAAAGAGTGATGTCGATATTAAAGACATGAAACTGTCAGCGCTCGGATCTTTATCGGAAGAATGGTTCAGCATATTCTCCAAAAAAATTTCCAAAGAGTCCGCTATTTTGGCCTTCAACATACCGCATCATTTAAGAAATGGTACGAAGTCATTGCCAAATTGGCGGGTGATTTAGTGGATGCGATGGTCAGCTATGCCAAGCGGATAACCTATGCAGAATTTTTTGAAGAGATCGCTAAGCGCAATCCGCTAGAGTGCAAATTCTGTGGAAACAAAATGGAGCTAACCCGATTATACCATCCTAGCCGTGGACTGTTTTTCGATATATAAGTCTTCCAAAGCGAAATCGCCTTTCCCTAAATGACCACTATCAATCGAAAAATTTAGAGGTTCCTTTTCTCTTCGCAGCTAGCGTTGGGATACCTCACGTCATTTATTCGCAGAAAATGATCGCATACCATCGAAGTACTATCAATATTGCATCAATCTTACGATATCTTACCAATGATCTAAATGTTCCACCTTTCATCAAACACTTTTTTTCCGTTCTTTCACCAAACAAAGAAAAATCACCATTAGGCATAATATGCCAGTTCTCTCAATCTCTTATGGTGACTTGGCTCAAGGTGGAAATTCCTAGGTATAATAAAAAATCAATTGGAGGTGAAATTTAGGATTTTAAATAATCTTGCATGCTATACAAACCATTTTTTTGATGGGTTAACCATTGGGCTGCTTTCACCGCACCGACTGCAAAACATTCTCTACTTAATGCTTCATGTTCAATCGTAATATTTTCATTATCAAGAGCAAAGAGGATCTGATGTTTGCCAACAATATCTCCCGCACGAACAACTGAAACACCTATTTCATCTTGAGTTCTAACCTGTTTATTTTCTCTTCGGTCATAAACACTGCGATCTTCTAGACTGCTATTGGTTGCTTCACAAATAATATCGCCTAATTTAATGGCCGTACCTGATGGCGCGTCAACTTTATTTTTATGGTGGTACTCAATAATTTCTATGTGCGCCTCTTGCCCAATTGCTTTTGAGGCAACGGACAATAGCTTCATCACCATATTGGCGCCAATACTGGTATTGGATTCCAACATGATGGGTATTTCTTCAGAGGCTTTTTTTATCACTTCTTTTTGTTGTTGATTAAACCCGGTTGTGCCGATTAGAAGTGGGGTATTACTTTTTACCGCTGTTTCTAATAACGATAAAGAAACAGAAGGCAAGCTAAAATCTATAACAACTTGGCTCGATAAAAGTTCGAATTGAATGTTATTGGTATATTTAATTTCATTTTCTAAATTTTTGCCGAGAACAACTTTACCAAAAAAAGCATGTCCTGCTCGGCAAAATGCTGCAACTAACTCAACACTTTGCGAACTTGTTGCTTCATTAATAATTTGCTGCCCCATTCTTCCTGTAGCGGCGTTGACGGCAATTTTAATTCTCATGATGGGCTCTGACAAATAACAGTGGTTATGTAATAATGACTCTAACGTAAAGACTCATTAATCGCTTCGAGAATTTCACTGCCAGGACATAATTCTTCTTTAGTCATACTACTTAAAGGTTTATCCGCAGTGTTGATGATTTGGTGCGTACTTTCCTGTTCAGTATTTAAATAAAGCAAACCAGTAAGTACTTGTTGTCTTTGTTTTGAGTCTTCTAAAGATTTAAGAACAGACTCTCTACTTTGTATATCAAGCGAGTTAGGTTGACGGCGTAAATTTAAAATACTGCCATCATGTAGTTCAATCGTTTCTAATATTTGGTTAGGTTCGCTAACAATAATTGCTTGCTCTTTAGGAACAAGATCAACTGTACCTGTTGCTTCTTTATGATCTCTTACCCACTCATATCCTTTTGTGGAGGTGCCTGTGTTATTAAATGTGACACATGGAGACACAACATCAATGAATGCAAAACCATTATGTTTTATAGCACCTTTAATTAATGGTACTAACTGATCTTTGTCACCAGAAAAACTACGAGCAACATAGCCAGAACCTAGTGATATTGCGAGTTCGCAAAGGTCCATTGGTTTGTACATGTTAGGTAAACCTTTTTTACTCGCACTGCCCACATCTGCAGTTGCTGAATCCTGGCCTTTGGTTAACCCATAAACGCCATTATTCATACAAATATACACCATATTTAAATTTCGGCGTACTAAATGCATAAATTGACCCATACCGATTGATGCCGTGTCACCATCGCCTGAAATACCTATATAGGTTAAATCTTGATTGGCTAAATTAGCGCCGGTTGCGACCGATGGCATTCTACCGTGAACAGAGTTGAAACCATGCGATCCTTTAAGAAAATAAGCCGGTGTTTTAGAAGAACAACCAATTCCAGACATTTTTGCTATTCTATGCGGCTCTAGTGATAGTTCAAAACATGCATTAATGATTGTGCTGCTAACTGAGTCGTGACCACAGCCTGCACATAAGGTTGAAAGCGCACCTTCATAAACCGCTTCAGTATAACCTAAAGCATTTTTTGGTGATTCTGGATGACGGAAGGTTGATTTTAAATAACTCATGAGTTCACTCCTACAGCACTGCTATTAGCGGTAGTATATGGGCTAACATGTTCGCCGCTTATCATTAGCTCTATTTTACGTTTAATTCGTCTTGCTCTCATTGGCATTCCATCAATATTCAAAATTGATTTCAAACGCCTAGTCCCAATATTAAATTCATTAATTAATAATGTTCGCATTTGACCGTCTCTATTTTGTTCAATGACATAAATAGTTTCATGCTCTTCAATAAATTTCCGGATGTCTGGATGAAAAGGGAATGACTTAATTCGGCAGGTATTAACATTTATACCATTTTCTGCTAGACCATCTAACGCCTCATAACTTGCTTGAGCACTCGTACCGTAAAAAATCGCCGCCACTTTCGATTTTTTATCACGATACTTAATTTGAGGGTGTGGAGCAATTTCTTTTGCTGTTTCCCATTTTAAAACTAAACGCTCCATGTTTGCTTCGTATACTTCACTATCTTCGGTGTAAGCAGCATAATCATCATGTGATGATCCCCGAGTAAAGTAAGCACCTTTGGTAGGGTGAGTTCCTGGATAAGTGCGATAACCAATTCCATCACCATCAATATCTTTATATCGACCCCAACGTTCAGTTAAATTATCAAGATCGTCTGCGTTTAATACTTTACCGCGGTCATATTCAACACTATCATCCCAAACAAATGGACGGCTCATACCGTCATTCATTCCTAGGTCTAAGTCTGACATAATAATCACCGGAGTTTGTAGTCTTTCCGCTATGTCAAACGCCTTTGCTGTCATTTCAAAACAATCTGCGGGATCGCAAGGATAAAAACACACTTGTTTAGTATCGCCATGTGAAGCATAAGCTGCCGAAATTACATCTGATTGCTGAGTCCTAGTTGGCATCCCTGTACTAGGACCGCTTCGCTGAACATCAATTAAAACTAATGGAATCTCTGCAAAATAAGCAAGACCTAAAAACTCACTCATTAATGATAAACCGGGACCTGAGGTGGCTGTAAAAGCTCGCGCTCCCATCCAGTTTCCTCCAATCGCCATACCAATAGCTGAAAGCTCATCTTCAGATTGTAATATTGCAAACTTATTTTTACCGGTTTCCTTATCTATTCGATACTTACGCGCATATTTTTCAAAAGCTTCCACTACCGACGTTGAAGGAGTAATCGGATACCAACCACAAACCGTCGCACCACCATAAACAGCGCCTAACCCTGTAGCACTATTACCATCAATCATTATGGCATCGCCAACATTATCTCTCCGAGTAACAGATAAACCACAAACATCTTCAAAATGTTCTTTTGCATAGTTATAACCTAACTCTAAAGCTTTGATGTTTGGCGCTATTAGTTTTTCTTTTTTTGCAAACTGCTCTTTAACCATGTTTGTTAACACTTCAAATTCCATACTTAAAAGATAAGCTAAAGAACCGACATAAATAATATTTTTAAATAGCTGGCGTTGACGAGGATTTGAATAGTTATCGATACACATTTGAGTTAATGGAATTCCAATATCAATAACATCATCCCTATCTAAATTTCTTGGTAAGGATTTAGTTGAGTCATAAAAGAAGTAGCCGCCAGGAACTAAGGTGTCGTAATCTTTCTTTAAAGTTTGACCATTAATTGCAACGACAAAATCTACATCTCCACGACTTCCAAGATATCCTCGTTCTGACACCCGAACTTCAAACCAAGTTGGTAAACCTTGAATGTTTGAAGGAAATATATTTTTAGGGCTAACCGGTACACCCATACGAAACACCGCTTTAGAGAACATATTGTTGGCACTAGCCGATCCTGTTCCGTTCACGTTAGCAAAGCGTATTACGAATTCATTATTTGACTCTAAGCGCATTTTCGATCCGTATGTTGACTCTATTTTAGATTTTTTTAAACTAGCTTGGCTCATTTTTAACCAGCCTTAACTGTTTCATAACTAAACTTCTGCATATCCCAAGCGGCTGTAGGGCATCGCTCTGCACATAAACCACAATGCAAACACACATTCTCATCTTTGACCATTACTCTACTTGTCGGTAGTTCACCAGAGACATATAAGTCTTGGTCGGTATTATTAGATGGAGAAATTAAGCGAGTTCTTAAATCTTCTTCTTCACCATTATCAATAAAGTTAATACATTTTGTCGGACAAACATCTGTACAAGCATCACACTCAATACATAGATCATCTACGAATACTGTTTGAATATCACAGTTTAAACAACGCATTGCTTCTTCATAACCAATTTCTTGATCAAAGCCTTTTTCAACTTCTAGCTTTAAGTTTTTTATCGCTGTTTCTTTATCAACATGCGGGACTAAGTGTCGTAGCTCGTGGTCAATATGATTATCATAGGTCCATTCGTGAAAACCCATCTTTTGACTTAATAAATTAACGTCAGGAGCTGGTCTATCTTTTACATCTTCACCTTGACAGAACTTATGTATTGAAACGGCGGCTTTATGCCCATGAGCTACGGCGGTTATAATGTTAGAAGGACCAAATGCGGCATCACCACCAAAGAATACTTTTTCATTGGTTGATTGAAAAGTGGACTCGTCAACTACCGGCATATCCCACTTTCCAAACTCTAAACCAACATCTCTTTCTATCCATGGATATGAATTATCTTGACCAATTGCAATCAACACTTGGTCGGCCTCCATAAACACAGGCTCTTCTCCAGTTGAGATTAGACTACGCTTGCCATTTTTATCATATTCCGCTGTTACTTTATCGAACTTCATGCCTTTTAATTTGCCGTTTTCTAAAACAAACTCTAGTGGTGTATGGTTTTCATAAATAGGTATGTCCTCACCAACTGCATCACTAATTTCCCAAGGTGAGGCCTTCATATCAGCTTTTGGACTTCTTACTACAACCTTTACATTTACACCGCCTAACCTACGTGATGTTCGACAGCAATCCATTGCGGTATTACCACCACCTAAAACAATAACATTTTTACCGATTGAGGTTGTGTGATCAAAGGCAACACTTTCTAGCCAGTTAATTCCAACATGAATATTCTCATCACCAGCATCTCTACCGGGTAATTTAAGGTTACGACCATTCGGTGCACCAGAACCAACAAATATGGCATCATAATCTTTACTTAATAACTCTTTTAAACTTTTAACATAATGTTTAAAATGAGTCGTAATCCCCATATCCAAAATATAACCAACTTCCTCACTTAACACCGATTCCGGTAAACGAAAAGAAGGAATTTGGCTTCGCATAAATCCACCACCAACTTCTTGCTCATCAAATAAGTCTATTTCGTACCCTAAAGGAGCTAAGCCTCTTGCCACGGTAAGAGATGCTGGACCAGCACCAATCATCGCAACCTTTTTGCCATTCTTTGGCATTATCTTTGGTAACCGGTTAGTAATATCAGATTTATTATCCGCAGCTACACGTTTAAGTCGACAAATAGCGACAGGTTCATCTTCTACCCGTCCTCTTCTACATGCTGGTTCACAAGGTCTATCACAAACACGACCAAGAACCCCTGGAAAAACATTTGATTCCCAGTTGACCATATAGGCGTCATCATAACGACCCTCTGCAATCAATCTAATATACTCAGGCACAGGTGTATGCGCTGGACAAGCATATTGGCAATCTACTACTTTGTGGAATATTTCAGGATCTTTAATATTGGTTGGCTTCACACCTAGCTCCCTTGATTTACTTATATTTATAGTTATTTACCATTAAAGCCAACATTTTCTTCAAAAACGTTGGCTCTTTTGAATATTTGTATCACTTTTATTCGATTAATCTCAATAAAAGGCTATTTTTCCAGATAGAGTAGTAAGTATACTTTTTTTTGAGTTTTTGTACTGTTTTTTTGCATGAAATAACTTTTTTTATAAGCTTTTGTTACGGAAAATATTAGGCGGAAAAATTGTTAACGCTAAATCAGCAGATTTTTCTTGGTTTAAAATAGTGCTCTATCTGCGCCATAACCGTTTCTTTGATAGAGTCCTCAAATATTTCATAATCTCTATCAGACACATTAAGGTATCTTACAATTTGATTGTTTTTTAACTGCTTTCCATCAACCCGAAATTTCTTTTCTTTTTCGTTAGGCTCCACTCTTGTCAACACGGTCTACTTAATAAATCCAGAGTCTGACGGTAAAATACTCTTTGTAATATGAGCACAGAACTTGTTGATTTATTTATGGGCAACACACCCTAAACAGTTAAGTTGTAAACGAGATATAAATACAGAAAATTTATTTTGTGGGAGAGGCAGGTTAGATTTCGCAGTATCAGTAACATCCTTGTTTGAGTGATTATTCGCAAAATATTTGATAAATGCTATAATATTATCACTCTTAATTAACTAATCTTTGGTGTTTGTTACAACACCGATTCTTTCAAATTGCATGATACAACTATTCCGCTAGGCTAGCCCGCTGTAAAATCTTTGAATTAGATCCAATTGCTCTAACTATTTGCCCCTTTCCAATAATGCCAATAGAGTCTTTAGCCTCAACAGTAAAAGTATATAACCCCCATCTAACACCTTCAAATAACGCTTTTACTATATAAGACGCGCCCACACCAGTAGATGCTATATGTCTAATATCTATATGGGCTCCCACCGACACTTCATCATTGACGAGTAGTGGTTGCATTAATGTAGCGCAAACTTTTTCCATATCAGCAATTAAAAAAGGAGTACCCAACACATTTGCATATTGTCCAGAGCTAGTGTCAGAAAAATAATTAGCGGTTTTGTTAGCTAGCACTTTAAAGGTTTTTTCCAACATGATTCCATTTCTCACATTTTATCCTTTGCCACTGGTTAGATCCTACTTTTATTTGGGTAGTGATAGCCTACAACTAAAAACCCCAGCTTTAGAGGTTAGGTTTTAAAAGTGCTTATTTTAGTAAGGTTGGCTTATTGACTGTTTGCGACCATATAATTAACTGTCTTAGCAATCTCATCATCTGAACAATCGGTACAAGTACCTTTTGGAGGCATTGCGTTTAGGCCATTTAAAGCATTATATATTAACGTCTCTTGACCGGCAGCGACTCTTGACGTCCAACCAGCCACATCACCTAACTTTGGCGCACCCGCGACACCTGTTCCATGACAAGCTAAACATTTTGTATTATAAATATCTTCTGCGGTTCTGGGACCTGAGGTTTCTACTACCGGCGCTTTAGCAACAGGTACGTCATCGCCGCTCTTATAAACACTGCCCGTTGGGGCGATGCGTTTTTCTACACTGTGACCACTTAAATGATCGGCCGAAACGCTATATGAAAACGCGAATACGGCTGAAATAAGCGTAATAGTCATTTTTTTTAAAACTAGCACAAATGTTCTCCTATAAAGATCATGGTTTGTTATTATTAGACTAGACCTAACTAGTTTAATTAACATTTAAAATGCTCTATATTTTTCTGTTAAGAGCGAATAAACACAACTGAATCATATAAAAACGAATTATAGTGCAGATAAGAATAATGATCATCTTTTCTGTCATACTCAGTGTTGATATAATTATATAACATTATGTCTTTCTAATTATATAGAAACTCGAAAAGGTAAGTTGGGTTCACCTCCCAATAAACTACAAATACAATCTGGAGCTTATAGTTTGTCATCTAAAGCAATGTCTACTTTCCAAGGCTTAATTCTTGAGTTACAAAATTTCTGGTCTGAAAAAGGCTGTACTCTGATACAGCCTTTAGATTTAGAGGTTGGTGCTGGTACATTTCATCCAGCCACATTTCTTCGTTCAATTGGCCCAGAGCCATGGAATGCAGCCTATGTTCAACCCTGCAGAAGACCAACCGATGGTCGCTACGGTGAAAACCCCAATAGACTTCAACACTATTATCAATTTCAGGTATTACTAAAACCTTCTCCAAAAAATATACAAGATTTATATTTAGAATCATTACGTCTCTTAGGTATAGACACTTTAGAACACGATATCCGGTTTGTTGAAGATAATTGGGAATCACCCACTTTAGGCGCTTGGGGTCTTGGTTGGGAAGTCTGGTTAAACGGTATGGAAGTAACACAATTCACCTATTTTCAACAAGTTGGTGGATTAGAGTGTAAACCTGTGTCTGGAGAAATCACCTACGGTTTAGAGCGGATCGCAATGTATCTACAAGGTGTCGACAGCATTTATGACTTGGTTTGGACAGAGGGTCCACAAGGTACCGTCTATTATCGAGATGTTTTTCATCAAAACGAAGTGGAACAATCCACTTATAATTTCGAATACGCCGATGTTGATTATCTGTTTGGGTATTTTGATCAGTGTGAATCACAAAGCCAAGAGTTAATACAGAAGAATTTACCTTTACCCGCATATGAGATGGTTTTAAAAGCATCCCACGCTTTTAACCTTCTAGATGCTAGACATGCTATTTCTGTTACTGAGCGACAAAGGTTTATATTAAGAGTCAGAGCTTTATCTCGCGCGGTAGCAGTTACCTATTACGAATCTCGTAAAGCACTCGGTTTTCCTGTTGGAAAGAATCGTCCAAAGAACAATACCAATAAGGGAGAGTCATAATGACTGATTCCAATTCTACAATAGCTAAACATGATTTTTTATTTGAGCTAGGTTGTGAAGAACTACCACCTAAAGCGTTATCAAAACTAGCAAGATCTCTACATGATTTTATGATTGAATCTCTTAAGTCGTCTGATTTATCGTTTGATGATAGCGAGTGGTTTGCCACACCCAGACGTTTAGCTATGCGGATTACAAATCTAGACTCTACACAAGCCAACAAACAAGTAGAAAAACTTGGGCCCGCGGTTGTCGCTGCTTTTGATGAAAATAATAATCCAAAACCGGCAGCCATTGGTTTTGCTAAATCAAATGGCGTAGAGGTTTCTGATCTTAGCCGAAAGGAAACAAGCAAAGGTGAAAGGCTTGCTTTTATTGCTGAAGTTACGGGAAAACCAGTCACAGAGCTTTTAAAAGAATTTTTACCAAAGGCGATAGCACAATTACCAGTTCCTAAAGCAATGCGGTGGGGCGATCATTCTTTTCAATTTAGTAGACCTGTTCATTGGGTTCTCGCTATTTATGGTGAGCAAGTTGTTGATGTCGTAATTTTAGGTGAAAGATCGAGTGATATAACTTTTGGGCATCGCTTTCATGCGCCGGGTCCTATTAAGATAAAACAAGCAAAAGATTATGAAGCTAAACTATCTAACGCAAATGTGATCGCTTGTTTTCAAGAGCGTAAAGCAAAAATCCGAATTCAAGTTGAAACTATCGCAAAAAAAGCAAAAGCTAATGCGGTAGTCTCTGAAGATTTATTAGAAGAGGTAACTGCTTTAGTTGAATGGCCGGTTGCATTATTGGGTAATTTCGACAAAGATTTTTTAGAGGTTCCTGCAGAAGCGTTAATCTCTTCAATGGCAGAACATCAAAAATACTTTCACTTAATTTCTGATAAAAATGATCAATCGTCTTTATTGCCTCATTTTATTACCATTTCAAATATACAAAGTAAAAATCCAGCTACTGTTATTTCTGGAAACGAAAAAGTAATTAGACCAAGATTAGCTGATGCAAAATTCTTTTATGATACTGACTGTAAACAAAGTTTAGAGTCTTTTACAGAGCGACTTAAAAAAATTGTTTTTCAACACAAGTTGGGAAGTATTTATGACAAATCTCAACGTGTTAAAACATTATCAATAACAATCGCTAAAAGTTTAGAAATAGATCCTTCTTTAGTTGCTCGTGCAGCGGAACTTTGTAAGTGTGATTTAATGACTGATATGGTTGGAGAGTTTTCTGACTTACAAGGAATTATGGGACGCTATTACGCAGATAAAGACGGTGAAGTTAAAGATGTATCTCTAGCAATGGATGAAATTTATATGCCACGGTTTGCTGGTGACTCTTTACCAGAAACAAATACGGGTTTAATTTTAGCATTAGCAGAAAGAATTGATACTTTGGCTGGAATATTTGGCATTGGTCAAATTCCAACCGGCGCAAAAGACCCCTTCGCATTAAGAAGAGCTTCATTGGGTGTATTACGTTTAATTTCCGAAAAAAATCTGAATCTCGATCTTGCTAATTTAATAGATGAAGCTTTAAAAGGATTTGATTCAATAGAGTTGGATGCAAATACCAAGCAGGAATTATTAAAATATTTTTCTGCTAGAAGTAATGCACTGTATCAAGAGTTAGGTTTTTCTTCTAGAGTAATAAAGTCCGTTAGTATTTTAAATGTGACTAAACCAACTGATTTCTACGCTAGAATCCAGGCAGTAAAGGCTTTTGATCAAAGAGAAGAAAGCGCCGACCTTGCCGAGGCCAATAAGCGAGTTAAGAACATTTTAGCTAAATCAGATTTTGATGCTCATGACGCTACAGTTGATCAAAGTTTATTTGAATCAAGTGAGAGTAATTTGTTTAATACTATCACTAATGCAAAGACCTATGTTGAAGAAAGTTTGGCGCAATCAAACTATCAAGCTGCGTTAGAAAAACTTGCAGAATTAAAAAATCCGGTCAATGAATTTTTTGATAATGTAATGATTAATGCTGAAGATAAAAAAATTAGAAATAATCGCTTCGCTTTGATTAATGAATTGAGAGAATTGTTTATGGGGATTGCTGATATTTCTCTGTTGCAGAAATAAATCTCTAAACGGTTTTATTTATCCTCTGGCTTTACATTTTATCGTTTCAAATAGAATATTAATAATGTTTTACTTCAACTTTAACCCTTAAAGCAGGTGTGCGTGCTGTTGCATCGCCTGCCTTTTTTAGTTATGTTTTAATTACCATGCCTATCAAAATTGTGTTGATCTAGATTGTTGGATTAGGCGCAGAGTTCGAATGTGTTATTGGCGGCAATGGCGAAAACCAAGAACGAAAGTTACTAATCTATTGAAACGTGGTGTGAGAATTCAGTCAGCGGTGGGTTGCGGTATTACTAGCACCAAGAGTAGGTCCCATGAGGGAAAGGCCCTTGGCGTAGCTCTAGCAATAATAAGTGACCGTCACAATATAGACAATATCTCACAAACACCACTCGTTTTCGCCCACAAATATTTTAGATAACGCTGATTGTCTCAATGATTGACAGCAAGGATAATAGAATCATAGATAACAATATCAAGGAAGATATCATGGCTATTAAACGTAGCGAACTAAT
>Ga0307492_10000045_pt1 | contig 67992 bp, 62 predicted proteins | sample SI3LmetaG_FD_202365 | JGI IMG/M metagenome (GOLD analysis project Ga0307492, IMG submission 202365) | Sea-ice brine microbial communities from Beaufort Sea near Barrow, Alaska, United States - SI3L | ecosystem: Environmental > Aquatic > Marine > Coastal | place: USA: Alaska | collected 2017-05-06 | reverse complement strand
TGACATTCTCGTTCAGAAACGCAAAGATAAGAAAGCGGCGAAACGATTCTTCAAAAAGTTACTCAAAGGCCAGAAAGCCTCGCCAATCAAGATAGTCACGGATAAATTACGCAGTTATTCAGCCGCCCAAAATGAGCTGATACCGAGTGTAGAGCACTCAACCCAGCAATACGAGAACAACCGATGTGAACTTTCCCATCAACCTGGTCGACAACAGGAAAGGCAGATGAGGAAGTTTAAATCACAAGGCCAAGCTCAACGATTTCTCGCCTGTCATGGCGTGATTAATTATCTATTTAGGGTAGATCGCCATTTAATGAAAGCAACACATTACAGAATATTTCGTGACCATGCGTTCGTTGAGTGGGGAAGGGTGAGTTATGTCCAAATATTGGCATAAGTAGCCAATTTACCATTTAGTTCATCCAAGTTCGTTAACTTGACAGTACCGGCTGGTTTTGATGTTGGAGTTAATTTCAGAAAGAGTAGGGTAATCACCTTAAGATGAGTTTAAACTCAATATATGAAAAATCCACGCGGTAGACCACCACATAAAGATAAACTCACTCCTGCAGAATGGCGAACTGCTAATGCTGTTAGACATGGTTTAACTAATCAAGAAATTGCTGATCTAGAAAAAATTAGTTTAGACGGTGTGAAGTATCACGTTGCTAATCCAATCGCAAAACTAGAACTAAAAAACTGTAAAGCTCTAAAGCATTGGGTAGGGTCGCCAGTCGATAGTTTATTAAATACAAAGGTAAATTCTATGAATCAAGAGTTTAGTATCAATGGGCTTGGACAAGTTTCAAGAACGGTTAAAAATATAGTTGAATCAGAACGTTGGTATCGAGATGTTTTGGGTCTAACTCACCTATACACTTTTGATTCCTTAGCCTTTTTTGATTGTGATGGGACTAGGTTGATGCTTTCAGAAAAATAAGAGGTTCAGAGCGCTGAATCGATACTTTATTTAAGAGTGGCAAATATTATGGTTACTTATGAAAAGATGAAAGAACTTGGGATAGCGTTCGTTAGCGCACCTCATATGATCCATAAACATAAACATAAACATAAACATGAAGATGGAACAGAGGAATGGATGGCATTTTTTGAAGATCTTGAATGTCGCCCATTGGCCATTATGTCTAACGTAAATGATTGTCTAAAGTAAACGATTAGAGACACATATTTTTTTGCTTAGTATTGCGCATACAATAACTAACATTATTAAACCAGTTGAAATTGAATATGAAAAGTTGTACCAACTTTTACATCGGATGTAACGGCCATATGCGCATCATGATGCTCGGTTATGACAAAGTGAGGAAATGACAGGCGTTTATGCGCATCGTCTTCTGCGTCTAATGGATCATTGCTAAAAAAGGGTTCAAATATCGACTGTTGTTCATCGCCGTTTAAACCAACACCATTATGAGAAATTTGTAACCATAGAGAATTATAACCTTGTAGCACTCTGATTTTTATCATAGGTTTAAAATTTTCGCATTTAGCAGAAGCTAATGCGTTTAGGCAATGTCTTAAAAGACTCAAGAAAACCTGCTGAATTTCTGATACGTGACAGCTAACTGATGGAAGATTGTCATCATATTCTCGTTTGATATTGATATCTGAAAACTTCAAATCTTTAGCTGAGGACAAAATTGTTTCAGCTAATTTAATTGTATGATCCATTATTTGAGTCATTACGACATCTTGCTTTTCTTTTCTTTGAGCACTTGCAAAATCGAGTAGATTATCAACAATAGAATTAGCTTTATTACCTAGATTAACAGCATCGCTCAGATTATTTGTGATCTCCTTAATATCATCATCATATTGCCTTTTTTTACCTACTTGCCTTTCATTACCAGCATTAGCTTTTTCTGAAATGACTTGCATACGCTTTTCTATCTGCTTGACATCATTGAGCATTCCTTGCAATGGTACGCTCATATCATGTGCCATAGAGGAGGCAAGTTCACCCATTGATGACATTTTATCTCTTTGTATCAATTGATTTTCAGATTTTACTTGCTTGGAAACATCATCCAAAAGTAAAACAACACCATTGTTCATTACCGATCCTTTAGAGTTATTGGCTGTTAAAGGGTAAATAGTAATATCAAAATGAAAAAGGCCACGCTGGCTTTGCCTAATGGTTGTAGCATGTTGTTGGATCAATGCTTGGTCAACTTGGTCACGACTAATAGTAATAATTGGGTAGGCTTCCCAAAGATCTTTACCAATGGCATCTATCATTTTAACGCCAGTATATTTTTCAGCTTTTTTATTCCACTGGGTAACCTTCCCCTCAGAATCAAGCCCGACCAACATAGAAGGCATGGATTCAAGAATACTTTTAAGGTAATGTTCGGAATCATTGAGTTGCTGCGTTCTTTGCACTACTCGATGTTCGAGGTTTAACTTAATCGCTTCTAATTCTTTATTCGTTTTCAATTTGGCTAATCGAGAAAAAAATAAAATAATAGCGGCAAGCGAAAGCAATATTATTAAAACCCCACTCGACCAGTTAGCGACATACTGCCAGTTAGTTCTACCAGATTCATCTTTGAAAAGCATGATGAAATCACTGCCAATGCCAATGCCAGTGAAAGAAATCAAAAATGTTGCGATAATAGCAATTGCTAGAAATACTAGGTTTTTATTCATTAACTACAGTTTCGAGTGATTAGGGTTTATAAACAGCATAATATCATTCTTTTAATCGATAGTAATTAGCCGTTTTAATCTATGTTATTTTTAAGCCTTGTACTTACTTATTTACAGAATTAGCTAACTGGTTTAGGATTGGATTTATAACCATTTTGGAATGAATATCATGTCTTTAAGTCCTTTGAAATCCCCATGGCAAGCGCGAGAGCGAGCCAATTGGCTAGCTCAACAAAGCGTCAAGCGTTCTTATTATCAAGAAGTTGTTAAGGCAATTGATTCACTCGATGAATATTTAAATACCATTCAATATGGTGCATTATCTGTAGATCAAGAAAAATACCCACTTTATTTACTTAAATCAACAAACTGGGATCAAGCGAAGAAAACTATTTTAGTAACAGGTGGAGTACACGGCTATGAAACCAGCGGTGTTCAAGGAGCGATTCGTTTTTTGCAAAAGGACATCAAAAGATATCTTAGTGAGTTTAATTTTATAGTCGCTCCATGCATAAGCCCTTGGGGATATGAAACGATTAATCGTTGGAACCCTAACACAGTTGACCCCAATCGCTCTTTCTTTGAAAATAGTCCAAGTGAAGAGTCTCAGTATTTATTCAGCGCTTTGAAAAATGACTCGATCAATATTTATGCTCATATTGATTTACACGAAACAACGGATACCGATAATAGCGTTTTTAGACCCGCTTTAGCCTCTAGAGATGCCACTACACAGGATAGTTGGAATATCCCCGACGGGTTTTATTTAGTGGGCGATACTGATAACCCACAACCTGAGTTTCAAAAAGCAATAATCGAAAATGTTAAATTAGTAACCCATATTGCACCTGCTGATGAATCAAATAGAATTATTGGCTCGAAATTGGAGCAGTTCGGAGTCATCAATTATCCAACTAAGAAACTTGGACTTTGTGCTGGTATGACAAACGCAATGTTTGTTACTACAACGGAGGTTTATCCTGATAGCTCTGATGTGAGTGATGAAGAGTGTATTTTAGCGCAAGTTGCAGCAATAACGGGTGGCTTGGATTACCTTCTAGAAAATATTGATTAAAATAGAACGCAAGAAATGCTATGTGAATTAATTAAATTGCGTCATTAGATAAGATAGGTTTCAATAAAGTTAAAAGACATTGAATCTAGACATGACAAAGCCAGCAAAAGAAGGCTTTGTCATACCGTTAGAAAATTAAATCTTTAAAACTAATTATCAAACCAATAAGCATCTAACTGGACATCAGTAGAAGTGCTGCGTCCTCGTACGATTATAAACCAAGCTCCTTCAGTAGGATTAGTGATTGTACAATTGTGTGTATTACCAGCTCCTTGATCAATACAGTCATTATCATTTCTAGTCGGAGTTGAACCAAAGTTCACGACTAAATCGACATCTCCAGTCCCACCCGATGTATCTATTTCTAAAGAGTCTGTTCCTGCAGGTACATCAATGGTATAAGAAACATTCTCATTTCTCGCTGGACTAATACCTGTTTCTGTAAAACCACCTGAAGTTGGCGTTGTTGCTTGTGAAACAGTGACACTTTGGGTGTTTGTATTAGTTGCACCTTGGTCATCGGTAACCGTTAAAGTGACGTTATAGGTACCTGCCGATGCATAGGTATGAATAGGTGATTGCGAGGTCGATGTATTTCCATCATTAAAATCCCAACTCCAACTATCAATCGTTCCATCTGTATCACTACTGGCATCTATAAATGTAGCCACTAGATTATTTGATGTGAAAGAGAATGCCGAAGTTGGTAGTTGATTTTCTAAGGCCTCTGCGACTGTGACGTTTTGGCTACTAACATTAGTTGCGTCTTCATTATCAGTTACCGTTAAGCTAATTGTATAGGTACCTGCAACTGAATAATCATGGTTAGGATTTTGTAGGTTAGAAGTATTTCCATCACCAAAATCCCAGTCCCAGTTAGTAATACTGCCATTTGAGTCTGAACTGGTATCTGTGAGAATAACATTCAGTAGATTGGTACTGGTATTAAAGTTTGACGTTGGGTCTGAGTTACCGGCGGTTTCTGCAAACCAGTAAGCATCGAGTTGTACGCCAGACGAAGCTTGAGCACCGCGAACAATAATAAACCAATTACCTTCAGAAGGGTTTGCAACGGTACAATTATGCACATTGCCTGTTCCTGTTTCTAAGCATTCAAAATTATTTCGTGTTGGAGCGCTACCAAAGTTGACGGCTAAATCAGCATTGCCAGTTCCTTCAGAAATATCGATCACAAGTGATGTTGAGTTAGCTGGAACATCAATAGTATACGAAAGACTCTGACCTTGAGAAGGACTAACATCGGTTTCAGTAAATCCACCGGTGGTTTCGCCACCGCTATTGGTTGAAGTCACTGTTATTTGTTCGCTAGAGGTTGAGGTCGCTGAGTTGTTATCTGTCACTGTTAATGAAACTGTGTAAGTTCCATTAACAGCGTAAATATGTGATGGATTAACGCCTGTTGCGCTATTGCTGTCACCAAAATCCCAGCTATAAGAGTCGATACTGCCATCAGAGTCGCTGCTGGTATTTGCATCATAATCACAAGTTAACTCGGTACAACTTGTTGTAAAGCTTGCGGTAGGAGATTGGTTATTATCATCTGAAATAGTAATCAGTGCCGCTGATGTTACACCTTGATTATCAGACTCATCATAGGATCTTAAATAGATAAGATGTTCACCTGATGAAAGTCCAGTAGTATCAATAGTGGAATCAAAAGATTCAACGCCAGAAGATAAATTTCCATCATTGCCGGTGATATCAACAACAATTGCAGTGTCTTTCCAAATCGGTGTATCAATTGAGTATTCAATTTTACTGATGGTTTTGCCAGCGGTTGAAAGCTGGCTTCGAGTAGCATCAGCCGTTGCAATCAAATTGATAGAAGTGCCCGCACCAACGGTTACTCCAGTTAAAGAACCATTGAGGCTGACAGAAGTAACTTCTGGTCCATGAGCTAATAAATAAGGTGCTGCGGAGGCTTTTGCGGCGTATTTTAAAGCGCTTAGGTTATCTGGTTTAATGGTATCGTTGTAGTCCGTACATTGTTGGAAAAAGGATGTACCTAATTCAAAAGTAAAAGCGGCAATACCTAATTCACCATAACTCACATCATCACTAGTGCCATCAGTAGGGTAGAGCCCTACACTTTGTTGAGGTGTGTAGTCGTTAAACCAAGCAAATTTATTGCCTAATGCTACAAAACCGCTGTCATTAGGCGATATGCCTGTTGTATGACCCCAAGGCCATAAAACCAATTCACTGTAACTATGAATATCAATATGCATCCCTGGAGTATCGTCTGGTGCACCATCGGTTATATTATCGCCACGCACATCTGGATATAAACTTCTTATGTAGTTTGAAACCGCTTGGGTTTCTGGCTCAGATTCTGCTTCACTACCTCTAAACGTTGAGTCACAATCCTCTCCACTTGAGCCTCCAATGGTTGTACCCCAAAAATAGGCAAAGTTTCGGTTGAGATCAACACCAACGTTTAATCCAGGACAGTGATTGGCATTGGTATTTTTACGTTGAAAAATGCCCGTTTCTGCAATTTTACGACCATCTGGGTTCATATGAAAAAGAATATGAATTTCATGGTAATCAACAATCCATTGTGTATCCATATCTGTCTGATAGTCATTTAATAATTGTTTTGCAAAGTCGAGCGTTAGCGCAGCGGGTGTATATTCTCTGGCATGCATAGACGAATGGATAAATAGTTTAGGTTTATCTTCAACAATATTCTGATTAGTGATTTTTAAAACCATTAAATCGTAACCGGCTTGGTTATTTTCTTTTTCCCATGAATCGCCTATATCAATCCATTCAGCAAGTGTAGGATTATCTGTTGCTAATGTAGCGCCGTCATCTAAAGTCTCTTCAACGGTTGCATAACATTCAAAACCAGGAATTGTTTGGATCACATTATCCGGGCCGCCATCTGATCGTTGTAGAAACTGTATGGCAACTTGATTTTGAAAGGTTTTATAACGCTTATTCCATTCTGTAGCCGTTTCAATGTTTAAGTTTAACGTTTTAAGCTTTGTAATTTCTTGGCTGGTTAAATCAGCAATGATATAACCTTGCTCATAATTGGTTTCCAAAATAGCGTGATGATAGGAGATTGCTATTTTTCTGGCTAATGACTTGTCAGCAACCGATATCTTTGACGCGATTAAAACGCCTTGAACCGTTTGTTCACTTTTAGCCACCGCTATTTTTGAATCATTCGCGCTTAAAGCAAACGGGCTAGTTAGGATTAAACTACAGGTAATGGATGTGGCTATTTTGCTCTTAGTGAAAAAATTAAATCGCATTATTATTTCTCTTATTATTAGCTTTAGATAGATTATAAATCTTTATTAAATCGGACTCAGGCTATCAGAATGGATGATGATTTAATATAGAATAATACCGTTTGGCATAACCAATTTGTTTTTTTGATTACTAGCATCAATAAATTGTAGCTATTGATAAGTTAGGAGAATGAAATCGTTGGGCTTGCTGCTTCACTTTGAACCCACAGCTCGCAGAGTTCTCTAGTGATAGAGTTATTTGAGGTTTATTAGTTAAGTAAAAAAAGGCTCTAAAAAGAGCCATTTTTAAACAATAATCTATTTAAAAAATCAGATTATTACAGCTTTCCTTTAACTAACTTTGCTAAGTTGTTAATGGTAGAAAACAACTCAAAATCTAAGTCATCATCTTCTAAAACTATATCGAATTCTTCTTCTAGTCCGCCAATCAATCCGATAATTTGAATTGAGTCTAAACCAAGCTCAGCAACCAGTTCTGAGTCGTTGCTTATTTCTGAAGGATCAACTCCAACTAATACTTTTTCGATGATAAGTGCTTTAATTTGATCTTGTATTTTATTGTCTGACATTTTGTTCTCCATAAAACGATAATTATTTGATTTGAATATTGGTTAATTAATCTGGTCTATTACTTTTATTCTATTACTTTTAGTCTCTAAGTTAAGCCATATCTTGAGCTTGCTGTTCAATTTTAAGTCGATCAGTTTTACCTGATTGGCCAATAGGAAACTCTTCAATTTCGTATATTGTGGATGGCAACATGTAATGTGGCAAGTCATTTTTACAATGCTTGAATATTTCTATTTTATTGAGAGTCACTCTTTCTTGATCTAACTTACTTGGAATGATGAAAGCGACTAGTTCTTCGCCAATTGTTTTAGAGCCATCTGGTGATTTTCGATCTCTCTTAACTACCACACATTGCTCTACATCTTCATGCTTTACAAGACTACTCTCAATTTCACCTAGTTCAACACGATAGCCGAATATTTTCACCATTTTATCCGCACGACCTTTATAGATCCAATTTCCTTTTTCGTCTAAATAAGTCACGTCTCCCGTTCTGTATGCTTTAAGTCCGGGTTTACCTGGTACATCAGTCCAATAAGGAGCTCCTTCGTTTGATTTCCCCCAATACCCGCTCATTAACGTCGGCCCATAAATACATAACTCGCCAACATTATCTCCTTCACCTATATCAGTATCAATAAATGAGGAGTGTTCAGGTAGGGTTTTACCAATAGGAAGAGGTTGATCGCCATCAGGAATATCGCTTGCGTCAAAATAGGTACAAACGTTAGTTTCCGTGGGACCATACAAGTTATAGTATTGAACATTTTCTGGTAAGAATGACTTAAACAATCGACAAACTTCTATTGGGAATACTTCGCCTGCAAATAAGAGTGCCTTAAAGTGACTAAAATCACGTTTGCCAAGATTGCCATTTAGCGCCATCAAACTAAGTGCTGAAGGAACTGCATATAAAGTGGTTATCTCATGTTTTTCTAAAAAACCTGACAATCGTGTCGGAAACATTTTGAATTTTTCAGGGATAATATATAAACAACCGCCACTAGAAAGTCCTGTAAATATATCAAAGGTCGATAAATCAAAGGTGAAAGGCGCCATTGAAGCAATTCGGTGTGTTTCATCAACGTTAAATTCTTTTTTTGCCCACGCTGGAAAAAATTGGGCTGCACTATGAGAAACGGTGACACCCTTGGGAACGCCAGTGGAGCCAGAAGTATAGAGAATGTAGGCGATGTCAGTGGTTTTTACTGTATAAGTTTTATCAGCCTTAATTGAATTTAACTGATCTTCAGATGCATTTTCTAACACAGAATAGATAGACTGCCATTGTTCAGAATCTAATAACAGCGATGATGCGTCATTTATAATAAGATCAGGATTTGATTTATCTTGTAAAATTAAATCAAACTCGCCATTTTCAATAATTGTATTAAGTCGGTTAGCTGGCCAAGTTGAGCCAAGTGGAACATAAGTATTTCCAGCCATTAAAGCACCAAATAACGCGACTATATTATCAATTGATTTAGGCAGTATCAGTGCTGTTCTTTTATGCGGCGCATGATTATTATCGAGAAGCCATTTGGAAAATAGATTAGAACGGCATAAAAGATCAGAATAGTTAATCTCGCCATTATCGGTCCATATCGCGTTATTGTTTGGGAACGCGAGCGCGGCGTTAATAAAGTCCTGCTGAATAGTCGCTAATTGCGGGATTATATTGGGTTGACCGTTTTCCATTGTTCCTTTTAAACCTTTTATCTTTTACTTTTTAATTGTAGGGTTTCATTTTTGCAGGTGTTGTTTTAATAGCACTCTTTTGTCAATGTGAATATTACCTAGAGTTTAAAACAACTTAATTAGCTATCTCTTTGTAAATGTTCTATTTTGTTGGCAACACCATCCCATTTTTTAGCATCGGGTAATGGGTCTTTTTGTTCCGTTATGTTGTCCCACTTTTGTGCTAACTCTGCGTTGATTGCAGTAAATTGTTCTTGCCCATCTGGCAAGTCATCTTCTTCAAATATTGCTTCTGCAGGGCATTCCGGTTCACACAGTGCGCAATCAATACATTCGTCTGGGTCGATAACCAGAAAGTTGGGACCTTCATAAAAGCAATCGACAGGACAAACTTCTACACAATCAGTATATTTACATTGTATGCAATTGTCAGTAACAACAAAAGTCATGTGGTTTTACTCCAAGTTTTACTACTTTTTTCTGTAAGTTCAAAAACTAAAGCCAGCGCATCTTTTGGGCTTAAATCGTTAGGGTCAGTATTTTCCAGTATTTTTAGTCTCGGGTCGAGAGTTTCTGACTGATTTATGTGATTATTTACTGGGTTAACTTTTCTGCCTATTACATGGTGTTTATGTGAAGCAAGTATTTCATTTTCCGACTGACTATTAGATTCTAGTTCAATCTGAATCGATTCTGCTCTTTTTGTCACTTTAGAAGGTACGCCAGCTAACTTTGCGACATGAAGGCCATAACTTTTGCTCGTTGGACCACTGTGTATTTGGTGGTCAAGCAGCAATTTGTCTCCATGCTGAATAGCGCCAAAGTGACAATTCTCAATAGAGTGCGTGTTATCTGCGAGCTTAGTTAATTCAAAATAATGAGTTGCGAACAATGTAAGCGGTTTAATTTCTTCACTCAAATAAGATAATGTTGCAGAAGCTAATGCTAGACCATCAAAAGTGCTAGTCCCTCGGCCTATTTCGTCTAATAATACCAAACTAGCATCGGTCGCATTATTTAAAATATTGGCAGTCTCACTCATTTCTACCATAAAAGTGGAGCGACCACCGGCCAAATCATCCGATGCGCCAATACGAGTAAAGATACTATCCATCAAGCTTAGTTGCGTAAATTGTGCGGGTACAAAGCTACCACAGTGTGCCAGAAGTGCAATAATCGCAGTCATTCGCATATAGGTTGATTTACCGCCCATGTTAGGGCCTGTTATCAACTTGCTATTGATAGCGTCATCAAATATAACATTGTTGGGAATAAACGGATCAGTTTGATAATTTTCGACAACGGGGTGTCTTCCTTGTCGAATATCCAATGTTCGTTCTTTTACAAAATTAGGTTGGTTGTATTGGTGGTCTATTGCTGTTTTTGCAAATGAATAAAGAACATCGAGTCGTGCGATTGATTCGGCTGTGAGCATTAAATTATCAACGTCAACCTGTAAAGTTTCTAGCAATTTTTGGTAAAGCTTTTTTTCTAGCACAAGTGCTTCAGATTGACTCGATAAAACTTTGTCCTCAAGCGTTTTTAATTCTGGGGTGATAAACCGTTCCGCGTTCTTTAAGGTTTGTCGACGAGTGTAATAGATTGGCGCAAGATTAGATTGAGATTTTGAAATCTCAATATAGAAACCATGTACTCGGTTATAACCAACTTTTAAGTGTGTAATTCCGGTCGCTAGTTTTTCTCTTTCTTCCATATCTTCTAGTAATTGTTGAGCATTTCCAGATAAGGATCGTAATTCATCTAGCTCGTTATTGAATCCTGTTTTAATAACGTTGCCATCTCTAATCACTACAGGAGGATTATTAAAGACGGATTTTTCAAGCAAAACTCTGGTGTTGCTATGAAGCGTCAACTGCTTACCAATATCTTGTAATACAGCTTGATTAGAATTGAGCAACCAATTTTTTATATTCGGTAAAGCCTGTAAACTCTCTCGTAAACCGGTTAAATCTCGAGGCCTTGCAGATAAAATGGCTATTCTAGTTAATAATCTTTGCATATCTTTTATTTGAGCAAGACTTTGAGCAAGTTCATCAATGTTTAGAGTATTTGAAAGTTCTTTTACGGTATTTAACCTTGCTGTAATAATCACCATGTCTCTTAATGGAGAATGAAGCCATGACTTTAGAAGCCGCGTTCCCATGGAGGTATTAGTTTGATTAATAACATTAAATAGCGTTTTTTCATTTTGCCCAAAAATATTTTCGGTTATTTCTAAATGCTTTCTAGTGAAGGTGTTGATACGCAATAAACTCTGATTGTCCGAGTGATTGATTGTTTTGATAAAAGATAAAGGTGACTGTTGTGTATGTTTTACATAGTTAAGCAGACAGCCCGCGGAGCAAATACCTGCTTTTAATTCTTCACACCCAAACCCCTCTAAGCTAGTAACGTTTAGGTGTTGAGTAAGTTTTTGGTAATTCTGTGTATAATCGTACTGCCAATCTTCCTCTTGCTTTAGCAATAAGGATGAACCCTCAAAACGATCTCTAAATTTTGATGGGATGAGTACTTCAGAAGGCTTAATACGCGCTAATTCGTTATTTAATAACTCAAAACTATTAAATTCAGCGCAATTGAAACGACTGGTCGAAATGTCCATCCAAGCTAGACCAAATACTTCTCTTGAAGGTTTGGATAATTTGAGTGAATAACAAGATGCGATCAGATTATCGGTTGTTTCATCAAGTAATGACTCTTCAGTTAAAGTTCCTGGAGTGATAATTCGCATAACTTTTCGGTCAACTGGACCTTTACTTGTAGCAGGGTCACCAATTTGTTCGCATATAGCGATTGATTTACCTAGTTTGACGAGCTTAGAGAGATAATTATCAACTGCATGATAGGGAACCCCAGCCATCGGAATAGGATCACCGTTAGATTTACCCCGCTGGGTTAAGGTTATGCCTAACCATTTTGAAGCTTTGACGGCATCTTCAAAAAACAATTCGTAAAAATCACCCATACGATAAAACAATAAAATATTAGGGTGTTGAGCTTTGATCGTTAAAAACTGTTGCATCATCGGCGTATGAGCCGATTTAGTTTTAGACGCTAATACCGTGCTTGTTTGGGTTTCAAACAGTGATTTTTGTTCGGTTTCTTTCACATTGTGGTTTGAATTTGTTATCTTGGAAAGCAGTTTAACTGATTGTATTTATCCGTACCAGAACAAACAAAAAATCAAACAAAATATAAAAGAAATACTAGCAGGCTATAAACGAGAAACTAATGCATAAATTAATACAAGCACTATCAAAAACCTTAACTAGTCAAAATATTAAGTTGGTAACGGTTGAGTCCTGTACTGGCGGTTTAGTCGGCAAAACCATCACTGATGTAGCCGGTAGTTCCGATTGGTATGAATCAGGTTTTATTACCTACAGTAATCAAGCTAAACAAAAGTTGGTTGGCGTAGGCTCAAAATTGTTAGTAACTCATGGCGCTGTTTCTGAACCTGTTGCTAAAGCGATGGCCAGTGGAGCAAGTAAGATATTCCCTGCTAGTGTCGCTCTTAGTATTACTGGCATAGCAGGACCTGGAGGAGGGTGTGATGAAAAGCCTGTAGGTTTAGTTTATCTATCGGTTTGCATTGGAGAGCGGTCAAAAACCATTAAATGCCTATTTAATGGCGGGCGTGATAAAATTCGAATTTCAGCAATGCGAGAAGGATTGTCTTTGCTCATCCACTTTTTAGAATCTTGATTTATGGTTGTAATCGTTAATTAAATATCTATACCCTTAGAACCTGCACTTTGAGGTATCACGGGTATATGATTATTTAGTAAGTTTATTAATCATCCATCGAATCAAAACAACGGCTAATACAGCAAATAAAATACCAAAGAGGTCAGCAACCATATCCCAATAACTAAATGCTCTGCGTGGAATAAAGGATTGAATAATTTCGACTGATACACCGAGCCCCATAGATACAAGAATGACCCAATATACCTTCAAACGTGGAAAAGCGAGCATTAATGCAAAAGCGAAAGCACCAAAGCCAATAAAATGAAACACTTTATCCATATGACGAAAGTGAGAATGTACATGTACACTAGGCATTAACGTGACATAGAGCAAAACCAAACCAATGATAAGCAGAAGAAACTTCCATGTTTTAGAAACTTGACGACCAAAGATAGCGGTTAATATATTATTTAAATTCACGTTATTTTACGATTTCTTTACAGTTATGGAAAATTTGAACTATTGTAGCAATAGTAAAAGTTAGATCAAGAATAAGTTTGCCCTTTTATAGATATATAATCTTAATATTTTTGGGTAGTATGAATATTGTATGAGGTTTTAATTCTGTTATTATAGCGTCCACACAAAAAAGCGTAATAAAATCAATGAAAAAAAGAAATCATCTTAGTCAGTTAGAATCTGAGAGTATTCAGATATTCAGAGAAGTTGCTGCGGAATTTGATAACCCGGTCATGCTTTACTCTATTGGTAAAGACTCTTCAGTGTTATTGCATCTAGCACGTAAAGCATTTTATCCTGGGAAAATTCCATTTCCTCTATTGCATGTAGATACCAATTGGAAATTTAAAGAAATGATAGCATTTAGAGATAAGGTGGCAAAGGATCTTGGTGTTGAATTATTAGTCCATAAAAATCCAGAAGGATTGGAAATGGGTATAAGCCCATTTGTTCATGGTAGCTCAAAACATACGGATATAATGAAAACTGCAGGTTTAAAGCAGGCGCTTGATCAATACAAATTTGACGCCGCATTTGGTGGGGCAAGGCGAGATGAGGAAAAATCACGCGCTAAAGAACGAGTTTACTCATTTAGAGATGCGGCTCATCGCTGGGATCCTAAAAATCAGCGTCCAGAACTTTGGAATATTTACAACGGTCGAGTTGATAAAGGTGAAAGTATTCGAGTATTCCCTTTATCAAACTGGACAGAGTTAGATATATGGCAATATATCTATCAAGAAAATATTGAGATCCCGTCACTTTATTTATCAAAAAAACGACCTGTTGTTGAGCGTGATGGCGTTTTGGTGATGGTAGATGATGATCGATTCCCATTGGAGGATGGCGAAGTGCCGGAAATGAAGTCTGTAAGATTTAGAACGTTGGGATGCTATCCATTAACCGGAGCAGTTGAATCAGAAGCCGCTACATTGCCTGAAGTGATTCAAGAAATGTTGTTGACTAAAACGTCTGAACGACAGGGACGGATGATTGATAGTGATTCTACGGGTTCAATGGAAAAGAAAAAGATGGAAGGATATTTCTAGAAAGCAACTGTTAAGGACCAGTTAAATAAGATAACAAAATATTTATCTATTGGTCAATTATTTAAATAAATTGAAAGTATTTTAGGAGAAACGGTTATGTCGCAAGACAACCTAAATGAAAATTTAACTTGGCATAAGCATGAAGTCACTAAAGCCGATAGAGCAAAACAAAAATCCCAAAAGCCTTGCGTACTATGGTTTACCGGGTTAAGTGGTTCAGGTAAATCAACCATTGCCAATTTATTAGAAAAAAAACTACACTCTATTAATAAACAAAGCTATTTATTAGACGGTGATAATGTTCGTCACGGTTTATGTGGTGATTTAGGTTTTTCAGACAGAGATCGTGTTGAAAATATTAGGCGAGTGAGCGAAATAGGCAAACTTTTTGTTGATTCCGGTCTTATAGTGTTGACCGCTTTTATTTCGCCTTTTAGAACAGATAGGGATTTTGCTAGAGGCTTATTAGAAAACGGTGAGTTTCTTGAAGTTTTTGTTGATGCTCCTTTATCTGTTTGTGAAGCGAGAGATCCTAAAGGGTTGTACAAGAAAGCTCGACGCGGTGAAATCAGTAAATTTACGGGAATTGATTCTGAGTATCAGTCTCCTACCAATGCGGAAGTTCATTTAGATACAGAGAAACATTCCGCAGAAGCTTGTGTTGATATTTTGATTCAATACCTAGCAGACAAAAATTTTTTGAATTAATAGATAATTTTCTATAATTATTTCGATAGGATTTATACGAGATGACCTCTGAAGCAAATTTATTAGAAACAGATATTCTTGGCTACTTGAAACGCCATGAAGAAAAAGACCTGTTGCAATTTTTAACCTGTGGTTCTGTTGATGACGGAAAGAGTACTTTAATTGGTAGGCTTTTACATGATTCTAAGATGATTTTTGAAGACCAATTAGCCGCAATAGAACAAGATAGTAAAAAATCCGGTACTCAAGGCGAAGAAATTGATCTTGCTTTACTAGTCGATGGTTTGCAGTCGGAAAGAGAGCAGGGGATCACCATTGACGTTGCGTATCGTTATTTTGCAACAGAAAAAAGAAAATTTATCATCGCCGACACTCCAGGCCATGAGCAGTACACTCGAAATATGGCAACTGGTGCATCTAATTGTGACTTAGCCGTTATTCTACTTGATGCCCGTAGTGGCGTGAAAGCTCAAACAAGAAGGCATAGTTACATTGCATCATTGTTAGGCATAAAAAATATTATAGTTGCTGTCAATAAAATGGATTTAGTTGATTATAAACAAAGTGTATTTGATGAAGTTAAATCCGAGTATTTGGCATTTAGCGAACAATTAAATTTCGATGATATTCGTGTTATTCCTATGTCTGCTCTTAAGGGTGACAACGTGGTTAATACAACACCAGAATTAAATTGGTTTCATGGTTCTACTTTTATGGTAGCGCTAGAAGAGACTGTTGTAATTAGAAACAAAGAATTTGGCGGTTTTAGGTTACCTGTACAATGGGTTAATCGACCTAATTCTGAGTTTAGAGGGTTCAGTGGAAACATTGTTGGTGGAACGGTTAAAGTAGGTGATGAAGTGATTGCTTTACCATCGGGAAAAACATCAAAAATTGAAAAAATTGTCACATTCGATGGGAATTTAGAGAGCGTAGATAATGGTCAAGCCGTCACTTTAACTTTGGAAGATGAAATTGATATTAGCCGTGGCGATATGATTTGCCCTGTCGATTCTGCAGCTAATTTAGGGAGTATATTTGAAGCAGATATCGTTTGGATGTCTGAGAAAGCGTTAATGCCTAACAAACAATATGATTTTAAGTTCTCTGCTAAATATTGCTCTGGTAGTATTGATGAAGTGATACATCGTATCGATATCAATAGTCTCGCAAAAATTGATGCAACTCATCTTGAATTGAATGAAATTGGTCCCTGTCGAGTTAAATTAACACAACAAGTTGCTTACGATACTTATCAAGAAAATAGAAAAACTGGCGCATTTATAATTATTGATCGTATGAGTAACATCACGATTGCTGCAGGAATGATTAAAAATGTTATCCATCAAGCTGACGGTGAATTAGATAATAAAGAACATTCTGAATTCGAACTAGAGTTTAATGCATTGGTAAGAAAACATTTCCCAAGCTGGGAAGCTGTTGATATTTCGAAGGTGTTCAAAAAATAAGCATTTAATGATTGCGTTCTTAAGAGGTTGATTTTTAATTCTTCAGCTCTTTTTAGGGCTTTACATTTTAATCAAATCACCCCTTTAAAATAGCTTTTAAAGGGGTGACCGTTAACATTTAACCACTGATTGACATTAATTCATCTAAGTTCGGTTTTGTCATTGGACTATAACTTTTCTTGATATCAATAACTTCTGCAACATCTAAAGTAACAAGCTCATTCTGACTATATACTTTTTGTGCAAAACCAAAGTCAAACGTTTTCATCTCTTCTGGATTGGCTGCCTTTGCCGTAGCAGCAAATGATTTTCTCGGAGTTGATGCCTGCATTTCTATAGGCTTTACAACGGGTATTTCTACCTTAGCTTTTATTTCTACTGGCTTTGTAGTTTTTACTTCAACTTTTGCTTCTTTAATTTTAACATCTACTTTTGGTGTATCTACGACAGTTATATCTTCTTGATTTTTATCAGAATTTATAGCGTCTGGTTTTTTATTCTCATGTTTTTGTTTATCAATAGATTTTTCAGTTTTTGCTTTAAAATCTTTTTGATTATTCTCGATTGCCGGCTTTGGTGTTTCATGAACATGTATTTCGACAGGTTTTACTGGTTGAGTTGATTGGTTCTCAATACTCTTTTTATTGGTCTCAGAAGCATTTGGTTTACTAGTATTGCGACGCTCTTCACGGGATTGTCTAACTGCTCTAGGTTTTTGCTCTTCTTGAGGTTGACTTTCAGTTGAGTTATTCCGGCTCTTATCATTACGATTATTTCTCGGATTTCTTGGGTTTTTAGCGTTCCTTGGATTTATATCGGAGCGATTGCCTCTATTCTCATTGTTTTGCTCGTTTCGACTTTCTTTATTTTGTTCAGACTTATTATCTGACTTGGGCTGACTATGTTGATTGACACGAACATCATTTTTATCTTTGTTTTGTGTTTCATTACGATGTCTACTATTACTGTTACGACTTCGTTGATTACGATTATTCTGACTACGATGTCGATTGTTTTGATTTCGACCTCGATAATTATCTTTTTTGAGGTCTTTCTTTTTCTCTTTTTCTTGTGTGCCAAAAAGAGCACTGAAAACTCGTTTGATTAATCCTGGCTTCTTTTCTTCTTCTACTTCTTTCTTTTGTATATGTTGCGGAGCCGTTGGAATTGGGACATTGGTTACCGCAGCCTGTTCAACTGGTTTGTTAGTTGTTGTATCACTACTAGTGACTATTTCAAGCTCTGGTTGTTGTGGAACTTTATAACTTTCTGTTTCTAAAGATTCAGAGCGTTTTAAGCGTTTGATCTCATAATTAGGTGTTTCCATGTAGGGATTTGGAATAATAACCAACTGCGTTTTTTGACGCTTTTCAATAGCTAAAACAATCTTGCGTTTTTCGTTAAGCAAGAAGGTAGCAACTTGAACGGGTAATATTGCTTGAACTAGCGAAGTAGAATCTTTAGATGCTTCTTCTTCTAATAAGCGTAATATAGATAGGGCTAAAGATTGGACACCTCGAACAGTTCCAGTACCAGTACAACGAGGACAAACTCCATGTGCAGACTCTCCTAGTGATGGTTTTAATCTTTGTCGAGACATTTCTAATAATCCAAATCGAGAAATTTTTCCTACCTGGACTCGCGCTCGATCATGGGTTAATGACTTACGTAATACATTTTCTACCTCACGTTGATGCTTTGACGCATTCATATCAATAAAATCGATAACAACTAATCCACCCATATCTCTTAAACGAAGTTGTCTAGCAACTTCTACAGCGGCTTCTTTGTTTGTATGGAATGCTGTTTCCTCAATATCTGCACCTTTTGTTGCCTTAGCAGAATTTATATCGATAGAGACTAAAGCCTCGGTTGGGTCAATCACGATTGATCCACCTGATGGCAATCTAACTTCTCTTAAAAAAGCTGTTTCAATTTGATTTTCAATTTGGTAGCGATTAAATAAAGGAACTTCGCGATCATCATTTAATTTAACGCGATTTAGAAATTCAGGTCTTATAAATTCAATTTGGCTTTTTACCTTTTCAAACATATCTTTTTTATCAACAATGATTTCGCCAATATCAGCTCTTAAATAATCTCTTAAAGAACGGATAACAACATCACTCTCTTGGTGGATTAAAAAGGGTGCAGGACGAGACTCTCCGGCTTTAACGATAGCATCCCATAAATTAAGTAATACTTTCATGTCCCATTCTAGCTCCTCTGCGGAACGTCCGACACCGGCAGTCCTAACAATACATCCCATACCGCTAGGAGTTTGAACTTCACGCATGGCTTGGCGTAATTCATCGCGTTCTTGGCCTTCAATTCTTCTTGATATACCGCCCGCTCTCGGATTATTTGGCATTAGAACTAAATAACAACCGGCTAGACTAATAAATGTAGTCAATGCTGCGCCTTTGTTTCCTCTTTCTTCTTTATCAATCTGAACGATAACTTCTGTTCCTTCAGATATAACTTCTTTGATATTAGGTCTGCCACGGAAACTTTTATCTTTAAAATATTCTCTAGAGATTTCTTTTAAAGGTAAAAAACCATGTCTATCTGCACCATAATCAACAAATGCGGCTTCTAGGCTTGGTTCTACACGGGTAATTTTTCCTTTATGGATATTGGCTTTTTTCTGTTCTTTGCCAACAAGTTCAATATCTAGATCAAAAAGGTTTTGACCATCAACTAATGCCACGCGAATTTCTTCAGCTTGGGTGGAGTTTATTAACATTCTTTTCATTTGGTTTTATTCTCTTAGTAACCTTCATTAAAGGAAGGTATTAAGACAAATAACAGGGGAGGGAGAGCAGAATAAGTATATTTACGATAACGCTTTAAATCTAGTGCTATTAAAATATAGGCTGTATCGCCTATAAACTCTTTAATATCAAAAACAAACTTTTGAAAAATCTTACTATGAACCATTTATAAAAATTGGTTGTGACTAACTTGGTAGTTATTAAGCTAACTGTTACCAAATTAGTTAAGATCTAATTTATTAAATAAATCATTAAATAACTTGTTTAATAATTTATTCTCGTTACCTTCAAATTATATAATAAAATTAGAAGGTTACTATTTTCAATTTATTTTTTATTAGCCTTAAATTGGCATGCTATCTTTAGTCTATTATTAAACTGCAAACATAGATCGCATTAATAATGTCTATGCTTAGATTCTTGTTTCTCTCACAACTATTTGTCGTTGTTTAACTTTTAGTAGTAGGGATGTGGCTTATTTGTTCACACTTTCTACTGCTTCATTTTATTCATGTACTTCTTTATCTTTTTTGCCATATATTCATCCATATGGCTTTTGTGATTCTCTATTTATTCATTTGAATTCGTTGGTTTTTCGATAAGTAAGAGTTAAATGTTTTTTAGCTCATTACCTTATCGAATCAAATATTTGAGTTTATACCTATATGAGGTTATATCTGCGTATTTGATTGAATTTTTAGCAAAATTGCGAGAAAATCTCATAAGTTGCTAAACAATGTAATTATAGCAATAAAATTAACTATTTTCAATTCTAGTTAAGTTACGCTGTTGCTTACCTTCTAACAATGTAAACTTTGGGATAAATTATGCATTATTTGAGATCTATAAAAGAAAATGCCATAAAAATTGGGATGATGCTCTTTATGAGTCTGGCTTTACAAGTCTGTTCTAATGAAACGACCAATCCTGCCGGTTACAATATGAAAAATACCGCTAACCCAGCCTTTAATTTAACTACTGGTGGTCAACCATCAAAAGCCGACTTGGCTAAAATGGCTAAAAATGGCGTTAAAGTGATTGTTAATTTACGTACTAAAAGTGAGTTTAATAAATTTGATGAAAAAAAGGTGGTTGAGTCCTTGGGTATGAAATATGTCAGCATTCCCATTGGTGATGACAAAGATTTCAACTTGAATAATGTAAATCTATTGGATCAAGCACTTGCGGATCTTAAAGACCCTGCGGTTGTCTACTGCGCCAGTAGTAATCGGGTTGGTGGACTGCTTGCCCTAAGAGAAAACCTAATCAAGAAGTCAACAGCTCAGGATTCACTGAAATTCGGTCGAAAAGCTGGTATGAGAAGCACTGAAAAAACGGTAAAAAAGTTAATTAAATAAAGTGTTTTTTGATAATCAGTTGTTTTGCTAGAATTTCACTTTGAATTTGTTTTAGAAGAAGTTAAGCTTATTAATAATAAAAGATACCTCTGATTTACCTTCCTCTTTTTGTGATATTTTTACAGGGAAATAATTAAGTTTAGGGCTTAACCAAATTAGGAACTTATCACCATTTTTTTTAGTTCTTTCTAACTTTATTGTTTGGTAGTTGCCATTAGGTGTGCTCAGGTTGATTATACCTAAAGACTTGTAAATATAGCTTTCACGTTTTCCTTTATGGCTAACACTATATTCCATAGGGATTTTATCAAAATTTTTATTGTTGTTTGATTTTTTTCGATTAATTAATTCTTGTCTCAATTGAATAGTATGGGACATTCTATCAAAAACTTGCTGCTCTAAAGGCAATTGCCACGAACGTTTCTTGTAAAGACCTGTTTCTATCTTGTTCGACCAATCAAAAAATTGCTCAATTATTTTGTCTTTTTTAAATGTAATTTCTGTTTTAGAGTGAAATCTTTGTGTGTATAAAATTTGTTCATCAAGTAGAAACTCTGAATACTCATTTGAGTTCACCTTAAAAAACAATTTTTTAAGTTTTGCGTTCATTTCTAATCGCCAAAACCCACTATTAAAAGTCAATCTCTCATTTGCAGAACCGACTAAATCATCGTCGTAATAAACTTGGTATATTGCGGAATAATCTTTCAAGAACTCCCATTGTACTGAAGGTGCATCTATTGAATGATTATTACTAATAGCGCTTTTTATAGTGTCAACTTCGTCTGCAGTAATTCTTTCTTTTGCAAGAGAAGCGAGTGATAAAACAGATAATAAGAACAATGTTACTGTTGCTCTGTAACTGTTTAAATAATAGTTATTAGCCATAGATAAAAAGACCATTTTAATGGCTAAAGGTTCTTGGATTCAAGGTTTAATAAAAGAGGATGAGCAAGGGTTTTATTTTTGTATTTAACACCATTTGAAACTTGTACTATCTGGCCTTGTAAAAACAACTCTATTACCCAAGGGTAAAGCTTGTATTCGAGTGATTGAACTCTGTCGGCTAATGCTCTTGATGATTCGTTTTCAATAAGGTTCAATTCAGCTTGCGCAATTAACGGGCCTCCGTCTAGCTCCTCTGTAACAAAATGGACGCTAGTACCATGTTTGATATCGTTGTTTTCTATAGCTCTTGTATGCGTATTTAAACCAGTGTATTTAGGAAGAAGAGAAGGGTGAATGTTGATTAATCGACCCTTGAACTGGCATACAAATTGGCGACTTAATATACGCATAAAACCAGCTAAAACAATTAAGGTAGGATTGTAAATTTCCGCTATCGTTGCAAGTTTGAGATCATAATCTTCGCGAGTATTAAAATCTTTAGGGTCAACAAAAATTGCATCGATAGAATGTGCTTTTGCTCTTTCAAGAGCGAACGCTGATGCCTTATTACTGATAACGGCGGAGACAACTCCGATCTCTTTGTTATATTTTAAATATTCAATAATTGCCTGCAAATTAGAACCATTACCGCTGACTAATACAACAATGTTTTTTTGTTTTCCTTTATTAATTTTCATATGGTATTTTGATTTCAACGTTATTAGTAAAAGCTAACTTGTTGACCGTCTGTTTGTTGCTTGATTTGCCCAATGTGCCAAGCAGTTTCGCCTAACTCATTAAGTAGATTAAGTGCATTTTCAAGTTCTTCATTTGCAATAACCAAAACCATTCCCACGCCACAATTAAATGTTTTATACATTTCCATTTGTTCGACGTTACCATTTTTTTGCAACCAGTTAAATATTTCCGGCATTTTCCAGCTAGAACGGTCGATATGAGCACAGGTGTTTTCTGGAATAACACGAGGAATGTTTTCTAATAAACCACCGCCGGTAATATGTGAAAGGGCTTTTAGTTCGACGTTTTTAATTAATTCTAAAATTGATTTTACATATATTTTTGTTGGCTCTAGCAAAGTGTCAGCTAAAGTTTTTCCTTCAAACTCATCATCAAGTCTTGCTCCGCTAACTTCAATAATCTTTCGAATTAAAGAATATCCATTTGAATGAGGACCACTTGAAGCGAGGCCAATTAATTGATCACCTGCCTTTACTTTTGTGCCATCAATGACTTTACTTTTTTCTACAATCCCGACACAAAACCCAGCCAAATCATAATCTTCACCTTCATACATACCTGGCATTTCAGCCGTCTCACCACCAATCAATGAACAATTAGACCGTTTACAACCTTCCCCAATGCCAGTGATAACACTAGTGGCAACACCAACATCTAATTTGCCGGTTGCATAATAATCCAAAAAGAATAACGGTTCAGCACCTTGTACAATAAGATCATTGACGCACATGGCTACTAAATCGATACCAACTTTGTCATGGATACCGGCATCAATCGCTAATCTCAGTTTTGTTCCAACGCCATCGGTACCAGAAACTAAAACGGGTTCTTTATAGCCTGTAGGGAGTGCAAACATAGCACCAAAACCACCAAGGTTAGATGTTACTTCGGGTCTTTTGGTTGCCTTAGCAACGCTTTTAATCCGCTCAACTAATCTATTGCCCGCCTCGATATCCACACCGGCATCTTTGTAGCTTAGTGACGGTAAACTGGTTGAATTTTCTAAGTTTCTGTCTGATCCGGATTTGGAATGTTCAATATTAGACATAAAGATTCCTATATGCTTTCTTGTAGCGTTTAAAAGTAGGTCGTTTTTAAGCGCGACATTCTATCATGAATGTTATTATTCGCTAGTATCTAGCACCTGTTTTTCTAATAATTAAATAAGTAAAACACTAATTGCTGTAATTAGTAAAACACCAATAATATTGAGTGCAAAGCCTGTTTTAACCATTTGTTGAATATTTACCTGTTCACTTCCGTAAACGATAGCATTTGGAGCCGTCGCGACCGGTAACATAAATGCACAACTTGCACTCATGGCGGCTGGTACCATAAGAATTGCAGGATCAATTTTTGCTGTCAATGCAGCCGCTGCCAGAATAGGCATTAATAATGCTGTGGTTGCTGTATTACTGGTCATTTCAGTCATAAATGTGACCGCTAACGCGATAAGTGCGGTCACTACAATAATGGGAAGTAAAACAAAGCTGGTTAAATATTCACCGAGAATTTGGCTGAGTCCACTAGCACCAAAAGCCTTTGCTATACAAATTCCTCCAGCAAATAAAAGCAGAACCCCCCAGGGTATTTTGTTCGCATGTTCCCAATTGAGCAATCGTCCAGTGTGATTGCGTGATTTATTTTTCATGCCGTCTGGTATGATAAAAAGTGTGACACAAGCGAGTAATGCTATGCTGGCATCGTTTGCGCTGGTTAAACCGCTAAATTCACTCCAGCCACCAAATGGCGCTTTTCTAGTAATCCACAATAACGCGGTGACTAAAAATACACTTAATACTCTTTTTTCAATTGTTGTCCATTTACCTGTTGTCGGCACGCTGATTTTAGAATTAGCACCTAGATTTTTTGTGATCCAAAGCATTGATACTGGGATGAAGACAACAACTAACGGGACACCCCATTTCATCCAATCTATAAACCCAAGATCTTGCCCCGTTACTTCAGCGTAAGTTGACATGAATAGTGCATTTGGAGGTGTTCCAATTGGTGTACCAACACCTCCAATGCTTGCTGAATAAGCGATCCCTAGTAATAGCGCTACTGTCAATTTTTTGTCATTACAAGACTCTACTGTCGCTAAAGCAACAGGCAGTAACATCAGAGTTGCCGCCGTATTGGAAATCCACATGCTTAATAATGCTGACGCAATCATAAAGCCAAATACCAATCGTTTAGGTGAATCAGCTCCGACTAAATTAACCATTAATAGTGCAATTCTTTTGTGAGCTCCAGAATAAGACATAGATTGAGAAAGTATAAAACCACCCAATAGTAATAGAATAAGTGGATGTCCATATGATTGTGCGATTTCTGAGCTGGTTAATATACCTGAAAGATTAAAAACGACCAAAGGAATCAAGGATGTAACAGGAATAGGGATTGGTTCAAATATCCACCAAAGGGCGCAAAGTAAGGTGGTAGTAGTAACGACAGTAACTGCAGTATCAACGTCTAAACTTTTCATTACTATAAATAATGTAAAAGAAAACAGAGGTGCACCCCATAAAACAACATTTTTTACCATTGAGTCACTCTTTTTATCCATTTTGAATTTTTTATATTCTCAAATTACGGCGTAAATTGAAATAGGTAGGTTATTTATAGCCTACCCTTATAAATAACCAAATTTAAAAACATTTGATTATAAAAGAATAACAGATAAGAGTGAGAAAGACATAATGCTAGTAAAGTATATGCTAGTAGAAGAACTCGATTTAGCCGTTGGCGATAAAATTCAAATTCAAATTGGTGACAATGTTGAACAAAGTTAGCCTGTCACTTACATTGTCATTCAACCCAATGGTAGTATCATTATTTCGGCACCGAAATCAGCAAAAGATAAAATAATATTTTTGAGAGAAGGGTGAAATGTGACTTTTGCGTTTTATGGTTAAAAACGTTGTCACAGGCTTTTCTACAAGAGTAATGTTGTCTCGCGGTCAGCCGTACCCCTACTTGCATTTAGGTATAACTGATGATATTCTAACCGTTGAAGTGAAAAAAGAAGGGCGCATAGAAACGGATATAAATGCCACTTTGATTAATAGAACTCATGAATCTCATGCGTTAACGAAAAAAAATTTATATTATACAAACAACATTAGGCAATCAATGACTGCCCTTGATGTTGTACCAAACTACGATCCCCATCACGATTATATAAATTATTATCTGGATCAAATCCCTTAATTAAATTAAATGTTCTTTTTGTTGATGATGCAATTAATTGGACCATTTTTGAATTCACTTCATTTTTAAAGTGACACTCGCCAACCAATTTAATTAACTCTTTCCAGCTAGTTTTCAATTCAATAGAATTTAAACAAAAAGTACGCGCCTTATTTAATTTAGTAAGGGCTGATTCCTTTATTGGAGTGATTTTACTATTTGACAGTTGATTGTAAAATTCTTGTTGAGGGATCGGTTGTTCATTTATGAGATTAATTAAAATATTTTTATCCGAAACTATTTTTTCCAAACAAGTGAAGTCTCTTTTTTCCAATGCTCTTTTTTCACTCTCTAATAATTCATACAATTTTTGGTAGGATGTGAGCCAAAGATTGATGAATGTTTTAAACTCTTGTATTTTGTTCATTATAAAATCCTGTTTATTATCGTTTAATTATTAATCTAGCCACTTAAAAAAGTTAAAATCTTTTATTAAAGCAGACTTTAGTAAGCTGATTCAAAATCTAAAATTTTATTGGCAACTCGCACGTATTCAATTTCGTATCCACCTTTTGTTAATTTATCTTTGATAGGCGAAATTCGATCGGGATTTAATGCTGGCTCCGTTTTCATTTGATTAACAAGCCTGCTAATCTGCCCTGCTAGCCCTGTTAGTTCAACTGAGTCATCTTCTGAGGCTGTTACTTCAGCACTCTTACTTTTGGCACTACTTTTTGTCGCGGCAGACGACTTTTTAGTACTAGCAGCTTTCCCAAGCAACGCTTTTGCTTGACCGGCATCAATATTTCTCACATCTAAAACCATTTAATTATGTTTCCAGTATTTCATATTGCGATTGATTGTATTAAATAGAGCATTTATCTTGCTAATAACACGGTTGCTTTATTTCTTCCGGTTGCAGTGCCATTAAATATGCGCCGTGATTTCGAATTCCTTAATTTAACCATTTCGCCGTCTAAAGCATCCGCTAATGCTTCAGCTTCTAAGTTGATACTAAAGTAGGCTGAACCCGCAGTAACATTAACTCTATTACCTTTACAAATCATGCATATATTATTTGTATAAATGATAGAACCGGCTCTAATAAACCTGCGAGGACTAGTCATTACCACTTGACTGCTATCAACGGCAGGTTGCTTTCTGAAATTAGAAACTTTGACTCTTTTATAACCCAAGTCTTGTTTAGAAATAAGCTTTCCTTTAGCTAATGAATTGTTGGCAATAACAACGGTTTGGTAGTGGTAAACAGTAGCAGAGAGAAAAATTTTCCATGGTACAGTTCCACTGCATCTGACTCCAACGCTCAACTTTCCAAATGTTTTAGAGCCTTGTGGCAAAAATGCAATCAATGGTTGATCACACTTTTTGAGTTTTAGTCTCGGGTCAATTTGCCCTATGTTAAGTTCAACGTCTTTTGTATCGGCAGATATTGTCTTTTCCTCAAGGAATATCTTTGCCGTATTTTGAATACTGTTTAACTTTTCATATCCATTAATATCGGCAGCATTCGCAATATCATTTGTCAGTAATAATAAAGTAAGAATGAATAACCGTTTATTCATAGATACTGTTTTATACAGTAGCGGCGTTACTTTTGTAAAAAGAACCATCTTTATCCTGTGCTATCTATTATCTTTACTATACTTAATGCAGTCAGTTCGTCTTGCTTATAACCAATCTTATCTTATTGATGCATGATTGAGAAAAAGCTAATTTAATTCGTACTAATACTTACAATGAATGCAACTAATATGCCACAACAGAAAGAGGGTGTAATAATGTCAAATATTCTCGATACCGTTAATCAAAGAACGCAAATGGTAGGCCAGAATCGACTAGAGCTATTAATGTTTAGCCTTAAAGGTAAACAGCTTTACGGTATTAATGTCTTTAAGGTCAGGGAGGTTATTCAATGCCCTCCATTAACTACGATGCCTCAATGTCATCCAGTGGTTAGAGGAATTGCACAAATTAGAGGAAAAGCTATTTCAGTCATTGATTTAAGTATGGCCGTTGGTGGACCTTCTTTAGGTGATGTAGATAAATGTTTTGTTATTATTGCGGAATACAATCGGCGAGTGCAGGGTTTTTTAGTTAAGGCTGTTGAAAGAATTGTTAATATGAATTGGAGTGAAATTCATCCACCGCCAAAGGGGGCTGGCGATAGTCATTATTTAACAGCTGTAACCAATATAGATAATAAATTAGTTGAAATCATTGATGTTGAGAAAGTACTTTGTGAAATCACGCCTAATAACCAAATAGTTAGTGCAGAAATTATTGAACAATCGCAAGGCAGAGCGCCAGAAGACAAGCTGTTATTAATTGTCGATGACTCTTCCGTTGCTCGGAGCCAAGTAAAATGTACAGTTGAACAATTAGGTTTTGTCACAAAAGTTTTTAAAGGCGGGCATGAGTGTTATAACTATTTAGAAGCCTTAGTTTCAGATGGTACTAAAGTTGATGATGAAGTTTTGATGCTTATTTCAGATATAGAAATGCCCGAAATGGATGGATATACTCTGACATCCGAGATTAGAAATAACGAAAAACTTAAAAGTATGTTTATTATGTTGCATACATCACTGAGTGGTGTATTTAATGAAGCGATGGTTGAAAAAGTGGGCGCTAATGATTTTATTCCTAAATTTAATCCAGATGAACTCGCTAAGGCGGTTCAACGGCGAATGGATATGGAAGATTAGGCTCCTTTGAATTTATGAGTTTGTTTGCTCTATTAGCAGAGTTGTTTCATTTAGCTGAATGACTTAACTGACAAAAACGGAACAGTATAATTTATGGAAATATCAGCCTCTGAATATGATCGGTTTAAAAGTCTATTAGAGCATAAAAGTGGTATTTTACTCGGTGATAATAAGCAATACTTAGTAACTAGTAGGCTTGCAAATTTTATTAAAGAATGTGACTTATCAAACTTGAGTGATCTGTTAGCTCAAATTGAACAGCCGACCAATCGCCAGTTGCTACAGAAAGTGATTGATCGAATGACCACCAATGAAACGTTGTGGTTTCGCGATGGCTATCCCTTTGAGTACATGAAAAAAACACTGATCCCAGAATTTAACAAGAAAGGTTCATTTAAAATATGGTGCGCGGCTTGTTCTTCTGGACAGGAACCTTTCTCACTAGCCATGTTACTTGATGAAACTGGCGCATTCAACAATGGAAGTATAATCGCTACAGATTTGTCGGTTCGGATACTAGAAAAAGCAAAACAAGGTCAATATCAAGATATAGAGTTAAAAAGAGGTTTACCTGCTGACAAGTTGAGGAAATATTTTGATGCAATTGATGCAAACAACTGGCAATTAAAGTCTAATTTACGTAATAAAATACGTTATCAAGCGACTAATTTATTAAATGCACCTTTTAGTTTAGGAAAATTTGAAATTATATTTTGTAGAAATGTTTTAATTTATTTTTCTCAAGAGAACAAAACAAAAGTTTTAAATGGTTTGATAGATAGTTTAAAGCCAGGCGGATACCTCTTTTTAGGTGCTTCAGAGTCGCTCACTAAAGATTGTGAAAAACTGGATATGATTCGTTGCAATCCAGGTTTAGTTTATCAAAAAGTACTATAAATTAATTTTACAACAGTTTATTTAAAAAACAGCATAAACTTCCATTTTTACGGTAATTGATTGCCGTTAATTATGATTTATCTGTCAACTTAATCTCCTTTTCTATTTTTTTTTAAACTTAATGTTTAGTGTAACTTCCTAAGCTAGTCTCTAACATAGTCTGTACCTAACACATAATATAATCCCTCATACATTAGCTCACGTTATATATTTATCTTTTGGCACATGATTTGCATTTCATAATGAAATTATCGAGATTAAGTTCAATTTATTTATATGAGACTCTTTTAATGGCTATCAATTTTAATACAGCGTTAGGTGTACATGAGTCAGCATTGAATCTAAAAGCCATAAGAGCTGAAGTTTTAGCTAATAATTTGGCGAATGCCGATACCCCTAATTTTAAAGCTAGAGATATTGATTTTAAACAGACTTTAATTAATCAACAGTCAAAAATGAACTCAAGTTTACATAAAACGCATTTCAATCATATGGATTCAAAAGTTGGTGGAGAAATTCCTGGGCTTTCGTATCGTATTCCATTGCAACCAGATACCGGTGATGGCAACACCGTAGAAGCACAAATTGAACAAACAAATTTTGCTGAAAATGCCATGCAATACCAGGCGAGTTTGACATTTCTAACAAGTCGCATCAAGGGTATGCTAAGCGCCATTAAAGGCGAATAAATAAGAGGTTTACCATGGGTTTATACGATATTTTCAATGTAAGTGGATCTGCGATGTCAGCTCAGACAGTACGTTTAAATACGACTGCAAGTAACATAGCAAATGCAGACAGCGTCGCAAGCAGTAGCGGTGAAGCATATAAAGCTCGTCATCCAGTATTTACAACCATATTAAAAGATGTAGGCAAAGCAGATCAGGTTTCTGCAGGCGTCAATGTGGTAGGGATCGTCGAAAGTCAAGCTGCACCGATTGCTCGATATGAGCCTAATAATCCGTTAGCAGATGAGGGCGGTTATGTATACGCACCTAATGTTAGCTTAGTAGAGGAGATGGCAAATATGATTTCTGCTTCTCGTTCTTACCAATCAAATGTTCAAGTTGCCAATATGACTAAAAATTTAATCAGTCGAACTTTAACGCTTGGGCAGTAAGGTTACGGGTCTGTAAAAATTATGGGTCTGTAAAAATCATATGCCTGTAAAAACTATTGCTCAGTAAAAAGTTAAGTTGTAAAGAGCATTTATTATTAGAACAAATAGCAGTAGAACGACTTTAGACAGAAGAAAATCTAATTTCAATGTTAGTAAATTAAAAAAGAGAGAAAGACAATGCCGATTGCAACCGATGTAGTTGATAATATATTTACCAATATTGGCTTAACTGCTCCGCCAACGGACAACAGTGGGATAAAAAAAGAGTTAGGGCAATCTGATTTTCTCGCGTTGTTAACCACTCAATTGGCTAATCAAGATCCTCTAGCACCAACTGATAGTAAAGAGTTCATCACTCAAATGTCACAATTTGCTAGCCTTGATAGCTTGCAATCACTTGATACTCAGTTTGGTAGTTTATCTGACTCTTTAACCTCAAATCAGGCATTACAAGCGTCATCATTAGTTGGTAGACAAGTGCTAATTCCTTCTACCGTTGCATTTATGCCAGAAGAAGGAGGCATATCGGGTCAAATTAATCTACCGACTCATGCGAATAACTTGAGATTTGAAATACGAAATGCAAATGGCGAAACAGTTCGAAGAGTTGATGTAGGCGACCGCGATGCTGGCGATATTGAATTCTTTTGGGATGGTAAAAATGAAGATGATGAATTTTTAAGCGAAGGCCAATATGAAATTGTTGCATTCGCCAGCGTGAACGGACAAGCAGAACAAGTACCAACCTCTATAAGAGCACAAGTTCAAAGTGTTAATTTAGGCGGTGGTTTCGGCGGTATCGTATTAAACCTTACCGGGTTAGGACAAATCAATTTTGATGAAGTAAAAGCCGTAGGCTAATAGGAGAAGTATACAATGTCATTTAATACAGCACTCAGTGGTCTAAATGCAGCGCAAGCATCACTTAATATTACCAGTAATAATATTGCAAATGTTAGCACAACGGGTTTTAAAGGTTCACGAGCTGAGTTTGCGGATATCTTCGCCAGCTCTGCTTTTGGTTCGTCTAGCACCGCTGTTGGTAGTGGTACTCTACTAGCGAATGTTGCTCAACAATTTGGTCAAGGTATTTTAGAGTTTACCTCAAATACCTTAGATTTAGCTATTTCAGGTGAAGGTTTTTTTATTCTTGACCCCAGTGAAGGTAATCAGAATAATCTGTTCACACGAAATGGTGAGTTTGGTGTGGATAATAATGGTTTTGTGGTTAATAATGCAGGTTCTAGACTTCAAGTGTTTCCTGTTAATTCAGACGGAACAGTTGCAGCAACAAGTCTCTCTAACACAATTTCTTTACAATTACCTCAAACTGCTGGTATTCCAACACCGACAAGCGTTGTCGATATAGGCGTTAATTTACCTGCAGATGCAGCCATTCTAGACCCTGCGTTATTTAATCCTGCATTGACATCCACTTATACTAATGCGACATCCGCTACGGTGTTTGATTCTTTAGGTGAAAGTCATGTTGTTACCGCGTACTACATAAAAACCGGTGCTAACCAATGGGGCACATATTATAACTCAACGGATAATACAGGAGCCGTTTTACCGATTAATATAGCGGGTGGTACTGCAGGTGCCGATGGACAGTTATTTCATAGCATGACGTACAATAACTCGGGTGTTTTACAGTCAACGGCTCCAGATCCTTTAGTTACTACCGCAGTTGATTTTGGAAACGGTTCAGCTGCAACGGGAACTTTAACTTTTGACTACTTAAACACTAACAGCACTCAATTTTCGTCTCCATTTACGGTGAACACACTTGAACAAAATGGTTTTCCTATTGGTCGATTAACCGGTGTTGATATTTCTGACTCTGGTGTTGTTAGAGCAAATTTTAGTAACGGACAATCAACAGCATTAGGTAAAGTCGCTTTAGCGAGATTCCAAAATGCTCAAGGCCTTTCGCAAAAAGGAAATAACACTTGGGAAGATAATACCGATTCAGGAACACCTCTCGTAGGGGAAGCGGTTACATCAAGTTTTGGTAATATTCGTTCTGGGGCTCTTGAAACTTCTAATGTTGACTTAACTGGTGAGTTAGTTAATTTGATCGCTTCGCAACGAAACTTTCAGGCGAATGCGAAATCAATTGAAACCGAAAATACAGTAACCCAAGCAATCATTAATATTCGATAGAACATTCAAATATTAATGAGCACTAAAGGTACGAGTTTAAATGGATAAATTACTTTACATTGCAATGACCGGTGCAAGAGAAACAACTTTTGCACAGGCTAAAACTGCGCACAATCTTGCCAACGCTTCGACTACCGGTTTTAAAGCAGATCTGGCTCAATTTAGAGCGATGCCGGCATATGGCGAAGGTTTGCCGACGCGAGTTTTTGCAATGAGCGAACGTCCTGGTTATCGTTTGGATAGTGGCAGTGTAATTACTACAGGTAATGATCTTGATGTCGCTATTCGAGGTGAAGGCTGGTTGGTTATTCAAGGAAAAGAAGGCGAAGAATTATTAAGCCGTCGAGGCGATTTAAAAGTGGGTGCAAACGGAAATTTAACCAATGGATTGAACCAGCCAATTATGGGAACAGGTGGTCCAATTACTATTCCTCCCTATGAAAAGTTAGACATTTCTTCAGACGGTACTATAACGATCAGACCGCTTGGTGCGCAGTCTAGTGAAACGGCAATCATTGACCGAATTAAACTGGCTAATCCGGAAGCATCTAGTTTAGCAAAAAATAAACAAGGACTTTTTACTAGTACAGAGACAGACGTTTTTGAAAGCGATATTAACGTAAAACTGCATACCAGAATGCTTGAGTCTAGTAACGTTAGCGTGGTTGAAGAACTTACCAATATGATCCAACTCTCCAGACAATTTGAAGTTCAAGTGAAATTAATGTCTGGCGTAAAAGAAAGAGGTCAAGCATTGGATCGATTATTGCAGCCTTAATTGTAATTAGTATTGAAAGTAAATTTAAGAAAGCTATCAGGAGAAAATTATGCATCCCGCACTTTGGATAGCTAAAACAGGTTTAGAGGCACAAACAAAAAATTTAGCTGTCATATCAAATAATTTAGCGAATGCCGGTACAGTTGGTTTTAAGAGGGATCGGGTTGTGTTTGAAGATCTATTTTATCAAAACATACGCCAGTCGGGTGCGCAATCATCAGCAGATACTCAGTTACCATCAGGTTTGCAAATAGGAACCGGAACAAAAGTTGTTGCAACTCAAAAACAGCATCAGCAAGGCAATTTTCAAACGTCAAGCAGTCAACTTGATATGGCAATTCAAGGAAATGGTTTTTTTCAAATCACAATGCCTGATGGAACCACTAGCTATACTCGAGCCGGCAACTTTTCATTAGATAATGCGGGGCAAATTGTTACATCCGGTAGCGGTTATGTATTGCAACCGGCAATCACTGTACCTGCGAATACAACTAGTTTAGATATTGCAATCGATGGAACCGTAACTGTTCAGGAACAAGGAACAGCGGCACCAACAAACTTAGGAACTATTAATATTGCATCCTTTGTTAACCCTGCTGGATTACAAGCGGTTGGTGAAAATTTATTTGTTGAAACTGGCAGCAGTGGTACACCCGTTGTGGGCACACCAGGATTAGATGGAGTAGGTCAACTACGAGGTGGACAATTGGAAACTTCTAATGTCTCAAGTGTAGAAGAATTAGTGGCGTTAATTGAAACGCAGCGTACTTATGAAACGAACGCAAAAGTATTATCGGCTGTTGACAAAATGCTTCAATTTGTTAACCAAACTCTTTAAGCGTCTGGAATTATTATGAGAATATTACACTTAATAATCATTTCCTTTTTATGTTCTAGTTGTACCACTATTTATCAAAGCGCAGATAAGGATGATCCAAATTGGGCACCGAGTTTTCCTGAAGAAGAATCTAAACAAAATTCGAATCCTGGAGCCATTTATAATATAGCTTCTGCACAAATGATTTTTGAAGATAAAAAGGCATTACGTATTGGTGATATTATCACCGTAGTATTAAAAGAGAATATGAATGCATCTAAGAATGCAGATACAGAATTAAAAAAAGATACTAGCGTCAATATATTACCGCTTCCTTATAATCTATTAGGCAATCAAACAACGATTGATCCAGGAATAGGTATTCCAAGTTTAAATACAAATTACACAGGAGCAAATAGCTTTAAAGCAGAGACTGACACAAAGCAAAGTAACCTTCTTCAAGGCACGATCACCGTTACTGTTCAAAAAGTCTATTCAAATGGTAATTTGGCGATTAAAGGAGAAAAATGGATCTCACTAAATCAAGGTGACGAATTTATTCGAGTTTCCGGTTTAATTAGGCCAGAAGATATCAACAAAGATAATCAAGTGGAATCAACCAAGGTTGCTAACGCAAGAATTTATTATGGTGGAACAGGGCCATTAGCCGAAGTTAATGAAGAAGGTTGGTTGACTCGATTCTTCAACAGTGGTTTGTGGCCTTTTTAAGGAAAAAACATGCTCAATAAAAAGCAAATTATCAGTTTCATATTTCTAGTTGGCGTGGTGCTTTCTTTGCCATCAAATGCCGAGCGAATTAAGGATATAACCAGTGTAAATGGTGTCAGAGAAAATCAGCTTATTGGCTATGGTTTAGTGGTTGGTTTAGATGGAACCGGAGAAAAAACAAAGTATACCGAACAAACATTTAGAACCATGTTAGGTCGGTTTGGTATAAATGTACCAGCCGGTGGCCAACTAAAACTAAAAAACACTGCGGCGGTTGCTATTCATTCAACGTTACCTGCTTTCGCAAAAACAGGGCAAACCCTTGACGTAACAGTGAGTAGTATTGGTGAAGCAAAAAGTTTACTTGGCGGCACGTTATTGATGACTCCTTTAAAAGGCGTCAACGGACAAACTTACGCCATTGCTCAAGGTAGTTTAATTGTCGGCGGTTTTGGCATACAAGGTAGAGATGGTTCTTCAATTACTATGAATGTTCCAACTGTAGGAAGAATTCCCAATGGAGCAACGGTAGAACAAACGGTCGCAAGCCCGTTTTTAACTGACGAATATATAATATTTAATTTAAATCAACCTGATTTTACAACCGCAGTAAATTTAGCAAAAACGATCAATGAGTTAGTTGGATCAGAAACCGCCAAACCAGTTGATTCTACAAGTATAAAAGTGTCAGCACCGCGAGATAGCACTCAAAGGATAAGCTATCTTTCTGTTCTCGAAAACCTGCAAGTCACACCAGCAGAAGGCAAAGCGAAAATTGTTGTGAACTCGAGAACCGGAACGATAGTTATCGGGAAAAATATACATTTGAAAGAGGCTGCAATTGCTCATGGTAGTTTAATTATTAAGATTAAGGAAAATCAGGATGTGAATCAGCCTGCGCCATTTGCAGAACAGGGAGCGGCAGTAATTACTGAGAATACTGAAATTGATGTCACTCAAACAGATAGCCGCATGTTTCATTTTAAACCCGGCGCAACTTTACAAGAGTTAGTTGAAGCGGTTAATGCTGTGGGTGCTGCGCCCGGAGATGTAATGGCTATTTTGGAAGCGTTAAAAATTGCCGGTGCATTAAGCGGTGAGTTAATTGTTATTTAGAAAATGAATCTATTAAATCAAACAGAAAAAATTTCACCCAGTATCTATTCAGATAATGCGAGCCTTGATCGTATACGCCAAAAAGCGGCAACAGATACACCCACTGCCATAAAAGCTGCGGCAAAAGAATTTGAATCTTTTTTTATGAATATGATGCTCAAATCAATGCGCCAAGCGAGTGAAGTTATTGGTGAAGACTCAATGCTTTCTAGCCCGAAAGAAAAAATGTTTGTTGGAATGTTGGATGAACAAATGTCAGTTGAACTCTCTCAAAAAGGGTCTCTAGGCATTGCTGAATTAATTACTAGAAATTTAACCCCAAAGCAGGCAATCGGTTTTGACCTTTCTGGTCTGAGACAAAGTCAAAAAGTACCCGTATTAAATACGTCAAATAAAGCGACAGATTTGACAGAGTTAAATAAAATTAATCATCAACAATTAACATCAATATCTACTAAAAATGACGTATTTGAAAAAGATGAGATCAGCAAAAATGTTCAAAAAGAAAATGTTGGTTTAAGTTCCGTCCTTTTGTCGCCTCCAACTAAACAATCGATGTTTGATTCGATTTCTGGATTTGTTGAAAAATTGATGCCATTAGCAGAAAAAGCGGCCAGTAAAATTGGTCTCGATCCTAAAATTTTACTGGCGCAAGCCGCATTAGAAACCGGTTGGGGTAAACATGTTATCCATGATTCAAAAGGTAAGCCGAGTTTTAATTTATTTGGAATTAAAGATTCTAAAAGTTGGAAAGGTGAGTCAGTCAATATTAATACGCTTGAAGTTGAATCAGGTGAACTTGTTAAGCGCAAAGAAGACTTTCGTTCTTATTCAAGTTTTGAAAAATCCTTTGATGATTTCATTTCCTTTATATCAAAGAATCCCCGCTATGAAAAATCGATGGGTTTGGTACATGATGCAAAGGAGTTTGTACGCTCGATTCAGGATGCGGGCTATGCAACTGACCCTCAATATGCAAATAAAATTATTAATATATTCAATCGAAATTTAACAGAATAGAGTTAAACAAGATAAACTCTCACGGAGAGAATGATGCCAAATATTTTTGGAATTAGTATCGGCGGTTTATTAAGTAATCAAGCCGCATTAAATACGACAGCGCACAATATCGCTAATGCGAACACTGAAGGCTATAGTCGTCAACGTGTGGATTTAACTACTAGTAATCCAGAATTTATTGGCGGAAATTACTTTGGTTCCGGAGTGGAAGTATCCCAAGTAAGAAGGGTTTTTGAGCAGACTCATCAGTTAGAGATTCAATCGGCAACGGCCAATTTTATGCGATTAGATATGTATTTGTCCCAAGCCGGTCGCGTGGATGGCATGTTAGCGGACAGTGAAAATGGACTTAACAATGCCATCCAGAATTTTTTTACCGCAATACAAGGCGTAGCTAATGATCCTGCATCAATTGCCTCTAGACAAGTTATGCTTGATCAAGCTGGTGGGTTGGTATCACGTTTCGATTCTATACATAATCAACTGGAAGCACAAACAACTCAGGTAAATGCCAGTATTGATTCTGTCGCAAAAGAAATTACCGCTATAGGGCAATCAATTGCAGAGTTGAACCAACAAATTGCAGGTTCCGGCGGTAATCCGCCGCCTGATTTATTAGATCAAAGAGATCTAGCTGTTACTCGACTCAGTGAATTGGTTTCAGTACAAACAACGACTCAAGCGAATGGTAGTCTTAGTGTATTTATTGGCTCTGGACAGTCATTAGTGGTTGGTTCTATTGCGACAGAATTAGCTGCGTCACCGGACCCACAAGATCCAAGATCAATGCGTTTATTTTTAAAAACAAGTAACGCCAATATTGACATAACAGAAAACCTTAATGGGGGGCAACTGGGTGGTTTACGAGATGTTGTTTCAGAGATAATTGATCCTGCATTTAACACCTTGGGTCGCGTGGCTATCGCAATATCCGACGCATTAAATCAACAAAGCCAATTGGGTTTAGATCTTAATAATGAACTTGGTAGTTCGCTATTTACAGATATTAATGACCCAACCATTGCTAATGCGCGTGTGACAAATAGCACCAATAATACGGGGACTTCTTCGATTAGTTTAGATATTGACGATGCTTCATTATTAACTGATTCTAATTACACTTTATTTTTTGAAGGCGGAAATTATCAACTAATTGACCAAACCACAGATACAACAATTGCCACTTTTGCAGCACCAGGAGCTGTTCCCGCAAGTGTTGCAGTGCCGTCAATTGGATTTACAATTAACTTTGATTCGGGCGCTTCGGTTTCAGGTGATAGTTTTGAAGTTCAACCAACTAGAAACTTCTCAAGTGATATAGCGATTGGCATTACTTCCGCAGAACAGATAGCAGCGGCTTCTCCAATTAGAGCAACATCCTCTCAATCTAATATTGGGAGTGGTAATATAATCTCAACGAGTGTGTCTGATACAACTACAGGAGAATTCACGGGTGTTCCCGGAAACCTAAATCCGCCTATTAGAGTCGAATTTGATTCACCTCCTGGTGTAACGGGGGAATTTTCTATTTATGATATGTCTAGCGGATCGCCTGTTTTAATCACTGGTGGTATAGCTGGTTATCAGCCAAATCAAGAAAATGATATGTTAGCATTAGCAGGTGCTCCTTTTAACGCTTATGGTTATGAAATGAAACTTGCTGGCGATCCACAAGCTGGTGATAGTTTTGATATTAATTATAATGCGAATGGAGCGGGGGATAACAGTAATATCAATTTACTTGCTGACCTGCAGACAGCGACAACGCTTGATAATGGTGGCTCTAGTTTTCAGCAAGCATTTGGAAGAATAATTAGCACGGTTGGCGTTAATACACAATCTGCTCAAATAAAGAGAGATGCGGCTGAAAGCATTCTTTTTCAAACTAAAGAGCGTAGAGAAAGTTTGTCAGGTGTTAATTTAGATGAAGAGGCCGCCAACTTAATGAAATTTCAACAAGCGTATGAAGCGTCTGCACAAGTTATTAATGTTGCTAGAACGTTATTTCAAACGATGTTAGATTCAGTAAGGTAGGATTAATAAATCGATAAGGATCTGGTATCTCAGGGGTCGGAGTCGCGTAGAGAAAATGCACCATTGGGCACCCAACATAAGTTTGCTTAATATTTTTTGAAAATATTTTTATAAGCGACTCCGACCCCTTTTTTAAAAGGTTAAATTAAGATGAGAATTTCAACAGGGCAAATAACTAGCGCCGGTGTGAGACAAATGCTATTACGTCAAGCTGACGTACAACATACTCAATTACAACTGGCTACACAGTTGCGCGTATTAAAACCATCTGATGATCCCGTGGCTGCTACAGCGATTAGTGCACTTAATGTTGAAATTTCGCAACTTGAACAATATAACCGCAATGCCGATGCCGCTAAAACGAGTAATGAATTAGAAGAAACAGTATTATCCAGCGTAACCGACCTGCTATTCCGAGTAAGAGAATTAACTGTTTCGTTAGGTAATGGAGCTTATGATAGTAGCGCTTTAAATAGTATTGGGGTAGAGTTACAAGAACGTTTGCAAGAAGCCGTCGGTTTAGCTAATACGCAAAATGCCAATGGTGACTATCTTTTTAGTGGTAGTCAAGTCAAGACTCAAGCGTTCAGTCGGGATGCTGCTGGAAACTATAGCTACAATGGCGATCAAAGCCAACGTTTACTGAGAGTAAGTAGTGGAGTAGTCGAGCCAACTAGTGATTCTGGTTTTGACGTTTTTGTCAAGGTACCGACGGGAAATGGAAAGTTTTCTATAGGGTCTAATGCCGCCAATACCGGAACGGCAACAATATCACCGGGAAGTTACCAAGCACCGCCTAATTTTTTAGCTGAAGCCTACTCAATTACTTTTGGAACTAATGTTGCTGGTGAAACAACCTATACAGTGACGGGTGATACTACTGCAGGCGTAATAGTTCCCGCAACAGTTTACCAAAGTGACCAAGAAATTTCCTTTAATGGCGTAAGTGTTACTGTAAAAGGAGAACCGGCAACTGGTGATGTACTCAATGTGACTCCCAGTGTAAAGCAGGATATTTTCAATACGTTACAAGATGGAATTGATGCAATAAATAGTTTTGCTGATAACCCCGCTGGACGAGCCTCATTTCAAAATTTATTAACCAACTTGCAAGAATCACTCGACAATGGAATGCAAAATGTTGATTTAACAAGAGGTAAAATTGGTGGCCGTTTAAATGCGATTGATTCTGAAATTAATACTAATTTATCTTTGATCATAACCAGTAAAGAGAGTCTTTCTGATGTTAGGGATCTAGATGTTGTTGAAGCCGCCACTCGATTTTCACAGCAATTGACTGTTTTAGAGGCGGCTCAAGCTAGCTTTGTTAGAATTCAAAACTTGAATCTATTTAATTTCTTATAATTAGTCTGTTTCTTATCTTTGCGTCAGTATTTTTCGAGCAGTTAATGATTGTACTTGATATCCAGCATCATTCCAAAAGTGTTCAGCCAGTGTATTCTTTTTAGTAAAAGAACATTCAATAACATTAATTGCATTTTCTTTAAAACAACTTTCTATCACTGTCACTAATTGTTTTGATATTCCTTGTCTGCGGTATTTTTTTTCTACCCACAAAAGATGAATAACCCCTTTGGTGGGATTAATTAAAAATCCATTATCATTAATGACGGTTGTTGAACCTATGAATCCGACTGTTATATTTTCTTCTTTAGATTTCTTTAATTCTGATTGAATTTCGGCAATTAAAAATAAGCTAAGAGAGTTTTCTAATTCTTGTTTTAACCATTTTTCCAAGTGGCTTAAAAAATTAGGATTGGTCGGTATCGATTGATCGTCTTCTTGCAAGTGAATTGCATGGGTAAAAGAAAGGATTAAAGGCAAATCATCGATACTAGCTTGGCGAATATTGATAGAGGTCACTCTTACAACAAAATTAGTTTAATCATATGTTTAAGCAAAGTTAACATTTTTATATTGATTAACCGCATTAAAGTTATGTTTTAGCGACAGACTCTCACTAATCATACTTGATTTAGACATTTTCATAATAGAACGGATTTTTTCATCAGAATCTGAAACTAGATTCTCTAAGATTTTTGCTGATTTTATATCATCTACAAACTCGATCCCTTCAATGTTTTGTGTAATGTAACTATGTCGTTGCTGTGACATGATTAAAACATCTTCCCAATTATTTTGATTAGCCAAGGTTTCAATTTGAGTATTGATTTCTTTTACTTTTTTTAATATGGGCAATATCATTTGTTATACCTTTTTTATTATATTGGATGTTTAACTTTTATTGTTTAGATTAAATATAGTAGAGATTATTAAATACTTAAAGTTTATTTTCATAATCAATTATTTAATTTGTTCGCTGAAGGGATTCTTGACGTATCCCGTCCCAACCTTCTTTTATGGTTTTCATAACATTTAATACACTTTCTAATTTTTCTATATCATTTTCAGAATTAGCTTCAATTAGAGTGGCTGTCACAAATTCGTATAAACGTTCTAAGTTGTTAGCAATTTCACCGCCTTTTTCTATATCCAAACTAGCTCTTAAACCGCCAACAATGGATATTGCCCAGCTCACATGTTGCCCTTTTTTTGCCCAATCATTTTTAGACATAAAATACTTTGCCATATTAATTTTTTCTATAGCCCCATCAACTAACATTTGAATCAGCATATGTGGGTCTGCATTTTCAACACCTGATGTTGCGTTAACATTGGTATACGCTCTAGCGCCTGATAATCCCATTGTTACATTCCTATAATTTAGTGTTCTAAAGAGAGTTATTTATTTCCGCCAAAACCAGGCAAGTTTTCAAATTGTTGAGTAATAAAGCTTTGGGTTGAGTTAAATTGAGCGACTAATGCATCCATCGTTGCAAACTGGTTGGTTAAGCGTAATTGTAAACTTGAAATTCGAGTGTTGAGTGTAATTCTTTGATCTTCTATTCGGCCAAGTTGAGTATTTAATGATTCTTCTCTTTGTGAAATAATACCAGTGCTACTTTTAGTATAGCCATCGACAAGATCTCTTAATTTTGTTGCGAAACCACTGTCTGTAGAAAAAAGGCTTTCGAATTGCTCGAAATTATCTTTTAATGCGCTATCTAAAATTGAAGTATCTAGTTCAAGTTGTCCATCTTGAGTTGTTGAGATCCCTATAGATGAAAGACTATTATAATCCCCAGTTACATTATCAACGGGTGAAGAAAGTAAAGTCCGTATTTGAGAAGTTACTTGTCTTAATGTGTAATCGCCTAATAATAATCCTGGTGCGCCCTCTGCGGCACTACCAAGTGATTTAGTCACATCGGTATAGGCGTTAAACGCTTCTACGAAGGCGCTAATAAAAGTTTTTGTACTTGATGTATCTAAAGAAACACTCAGTTTATTTGTATCGCCTGAGGTTTCATTAACTTTTAAAACGTCAATGGTAATGCCAGGAATAATATCGCTAAAACTATTAGTTGCACTAGACGCTGTAAACCCATCTACAATAATTGCTGCATCTCCAGCAATCTGATTTTGAGTTAAATTATCGGATAGATCAACTAATGCAGCATCACCAGAAAATGTGACAACAAGATCATTGCCTAGCCCCGTGGTACTTGAGTCGATATTTAATATGCTACCCGTATCAACGCCATCACTAATGTTATTCAATAAATTAACTGATACAAAACTATTGTCTGCAGCCGCATTAATATTATTACGAATGTCATCAAGTGTATCAGTAGAAGATACTGCTATGTCAAAAGTATCTGTACCAACGGTAAAAGTAAGTGTTCCATCTCCAAAGGTAGTTGTGTCCCCTCCAGTAAATATACTACTTTGATGTTGGCTAGCTTGTGACAAAGTAGTCACTTCAATATCGTAATCACCTGCACTAGATGTAGTTGATGCAGAAGCCGTAAAAAAATCACTACCTGAGATTGATACTGAACGTTTGTTAAAACTTGAACCTAAACTCAAATCGAGTGCGGCAGAACGTATTTCGTCTAATGAACTACTAAGCGCACCTAACCCTGTTAAAGTGACGGTCACATCGGCTTCAAAACGATCTAGACTGTTTTGCTTTGGTGCGCGTTCAGCATTGACAAGTGCATCAACAATTGAACCAACATCAAGTCCAGAACCTAAGCCACCTAAAGTAATTGATCCCATCAGTTAACCTCTTTTTAAATTAATCAGCTGCTTTGATAAATCCATGCAAGTTATATCGGCACCAAAGTAGCTGAACTTGAAAATAGTTTGCTAAATTTAATAAATAATATTTTCGTATGGTATGCAGTTAATAAAGCTTATAAACAAAGTTAATAAACAAGCATAAAGTAAGCCATATTTTAGAACAAATAATTAAGAATAAACCTTCTCATTAAATAGTAGTCATAAAAAAAGAGAGGACATCCTCTCTTTTTTTAATATTGGACCCTGCTTTTTCTAAAACTATACAGATTCCTGAAGAAATACACCTTGATTAGCTAAACCTTGCTCATTAAGCTCCTTCAAACGTCGTGATATATTAAGCAACTCTTCTGGAGGGAATTGTCTAATTAATTCGTCGGTTTCTTTATCGACAACTCTAACGATAGTCACACCCAACTCATCATCTACCTTAAATTGTAAACTGCGATCAATACTCTGATTAAATTGTTGTAACTCTTCAATCTGATTTTTAACTTCAGCTTTATCATTCTCTATCGATTTTGCTTGAGGGTTTTCTAATGCTTTTGCGCTTTGTAAAGTAGAAGCAGTTTGAATCTCCTTGGTGACGATTGAATCATTAGTTTTTACGTGGTTTGAAGACGAAGTGAAAGAATGCTTTTGTGGCAAACTATTTCCGCCTGACGGAGTTAAAGGTAATGTATTACCTAATATATTGTAAGTTGACATAATGATTATCTCACAAAAAGTTGGGATATCTGTAAAAAAATATTAATTTAAAGATTAACCTTCTCTTATAAAACAACAAGGATACGAAAAACTTCATTTGAAGTTCTTCATATCTAAAGTAAAACTTATTGCAATAACGACAGTACTGATTGGCTAGAAGCATTAGCTTGAGCAAGAATTGATAACCCTGCTTGTTGCAATACCTGACTCTTAGCCAAGTTAGCCGTTTCCGAGGCAAAATCTGTATCACGAATACGTGAACGAGCTGCCGAAACGTTTTCAATAATGTTGCCTAAGTTAGAAATAGTAGAACTCAAACGGTTTTGAACAGCACCTAAGTCAGCTCGTGATGAATCAACACCACTTAACGCACCATCAATTACATCAAGTGCAAGTTGAGCGCCTGATTGAGTACTAATATCGATATTAGCTACTTGATCCAAACTTGAATTGTTTGTGGTTGTTGTGCCATCAATTGTTGCTGCGTCCGCTGTTGTTGTAAAACTACTATCGCTACTCAAACGCACGGTACCAATTGCTCTAAGCGCATCATCACCAGCAGCTGTTATAGCATCTGTAGCCGTTGCAAGCGTTGTTTCACCGGTATAATCATAAGATTGAGCGGTTAAAGTGATTGCATTACCACCATCAGTAAAATTGTCTATAGTAATGTCGTCGCCCGCTTCAGATGTCAATTTTATTTCAGTTCCATCTATAACCGCAACCAATCCAGTACTTCCGGTTTCAGCATTAATAGCATCTGCTACATCGGTTAAATCACCACCTGATATGGTAGCATTTATGGTTACTGCAGTAGCGTTACTACCCGTTAATTCAAAAACTACAGAATCATCAGCGCTAAATGAAAGACCAATTGTGGTTCTTGCATCAGCGGTAACACCTGTTGTACCTGCTGTAGTATTTATGGACGTTGCTACTGCAGAAGCTGAACCTGCAGACGCAACTGCTCCGGAAGTTGCATCACCAAGAACTGTTAAGTTACCGGTTACACCATTCGCTGTAACTGTTGTAGCGGCTAAAACGCCACCTAATTGATCAACAGTATTTGCACTGGTTGTACTATTTAAGTCTCTGGTTTTATTACCAATTGCATCTGCACCAAAATTACCTATACTCACATTGATCGTTTCAAATGCTTCTGAACCAACTTGAAGTGATGCTGAACCGAACGAGCCATCAAGTAAATTCCTTCCACCAAAAGAGGTGGTATCAGAAATACGGTTAATTTCAGATGAAAGTTGTGCAACTTCTGCCTGTAAAGCATTTCTTTGACTTGAGCTATTTGAACCGTTTGCTGATTGAATAGAAAGATCTCGCATTCTTTGTAGAATATTAGTGGTCTCCTGCAACGCTCCTTCTGCTGTTTGAGCTAAAGAAATACCATCATTTGCATTTCGTGACGCTACGGTCAAACCATTGATTTGGGAAGTTAACTTATTAGAAATTTGCAAACCAGCCGCATCATCCTTTGCGCTATTGATTCGTAAACCAGTAGAAAGACGTTTGAAAGTGGTAGCTAGGTCATTATTTGTGCTGTTTAAACTACGTTGTGCGCCAATAGACGACACGTTTGTTTGTATTACATTACCCATGATAAATCTCCTAAACCTTCGATATTTAAGATTGACCTCTTTGGTTAGAGGGTTCAAATGGCTGAGAACCAATTAAACTTCTTAAAATTACAAAGTGCTTAAAATAAAGACCGCCTTTAAAAAAGTGAAAACTTAAATAAAACACAATCCGCTATTGCCTAATTAATGGCGGCTTAATAAAAAAACCGGCCTCATTAAAGACATTTTATTTGAATTATTAGTCTGAGAACCGCTAATTCAAGTCGATTAGGGTTTCTAAAGAGAGGGATTTTGAATAATCATCGCCTGAGAAACAATAACCTACAGTGTTCGCTAATTGCTGAGAACAATTTGCGTTCAATCAATGTATCGGCGTTAAACAAAGGGACTTTAATAATAAATAAGATAAAATGTAGTTCTATCGAATACGATAGCACTAATAGTTTGTAAGTGATTAATTTAAATAGATAATTAGGGTCAAAAAAAATTGACCCTAACTTTAAACACCTAGAGTTGTCGTACGGTAGGGGCTTTGATAGTCATTTTCTAACCTTGTAGTAATGTTAAAACAGACTGGCTAGATGCATTTGCTTGAGAAAGCACCGATAGCCCAGCTTGTTGTAGCACTTGGTTTTTAGCAAGATTGGATGTTTCAATGGCGTAATCTGTATCTCTTATTCGTGATCTCGCTGCTGATACATTTTCTACGATATTCTGTAAATTAGATATCGTGGAAGATAGACGGTTTTGTACCGCACCCAATTGCGCTCTCGTTGAATCAATCGATGTTATTGCTTCATCTATGATGGTCAAAGAGATTTGTGCACCTATTGTCGTACTAATATCAATAGTATCAACGGCTGATAAAGTACTGACCTGGGCACCTGTAGCGTCAACCGACGCATCAGAGGCTGTAGAAGTAAAACTTTTAGCACTATTTAAATTAACTACTCCCATTGCTCGGGTTGAATCACTACCACTATCTGTTAAGATTGTGGTATCAACAGCTGCTCCAGTTCCATCATACCCAAAAGTTGAAACTGTTGTAGTCGTTGTACCTGACGTCGTCGTAAAGCCCTCTATGACAATGTCATCACCTCGCTCACTGGTTAGTATAATGCTTCCAGACTCTATGGTTGCACTAATCCCTGTTTGAGCAGATGCATTATTTATAGAACTTGATAAACTGGTTAAATCGCCGCTACTAATGCCCGCAGAAATTGTTGAAGCTGTGGCGCTAGAACCTAATAACGTGAATGAGACATTTCCATCACCAAGCCCGCTAAGACTTATTACATTTCTAGCGTCCGCTGTTACGTTTGTTGTACTTGATTCAAGGTTAACCGCATCTGCAATTTCTTTAGCGGATAATCCAATCGCTGAAATCGCTGAGCTGGTGCCTGCAGAACCTGCAACCGTAATTGTTCCCGCATTGTTGTTTGCGCCAGCGGTTGCAGTTGCTGTGGCAGTAGTTTGACCCAACCCAACATTTGTAGTGGTTCCCGATAGACTTCTCGTGTTATTACCAATATCAGAGCCACGGCTAGAGCTCAAAACCACGTCAATGGTTTGAAATGACTCAGAGCCTACTTGAAAAGCTGAAGATCCAAAAGTGCCATCTAATAACGTTCTTCCACCAAAGCTGGTTGAGTCGGCTATTCGATTGAATTCTAATTGCAGCTGTGATACTTCAGCCTGTAAAGCGGCTCTTTCTGATGCACCATTTGATCCATTTGCAGATTGAATAGAAAGTTCTCTAATTCTTTGCAATATGTTGGTTGATTCTTGTAATGCACCTTCAGCCACTTGAGCCAAAGAGATACCGTCATTTGCATTTCTTGCGGCGACGGTAAGTCCACGAATTTGCGACGTTAGTCCATTAGAAATTTGTAATCCTGCAGCATCGTCTTTCGCACTATTAATGCGTAAACCTGAAGAAAGCCTTTGAAAGGTTGTTTGTAATGCGTTATTAACATTGGTCAGATTTCTCTGAGCATTTAGTGAAGAAACATTTGAATTAAGTACGTTTCCCATTATATTTACTCCTATTTTAAACGCTTGATATCAAAAATAGAGTCAAAATAGTGAGACTAAATATTTTTTGATAAAAAGTATTTACAAATAATAAAATTTAATTGGGAAAGAAACACTGAGAATAGTTCTTTCGATATAAAACCGAACTACTGAGAATTGCCGATCACTTTTTGATGTTTTGAGAATAAACTACAAAAAGCTGAACTGGTTGAGATTTCCTGTTCAAATGATTTATCGGCGCAAAAAAAGTCGACTTTAAAATTAATTAAAAATATAATAATTTGAATGCCATGAAAACTGGCACACCAATTGCTAATTAGACATTAACCAATATAAATATTGCGATGTAATCATTACCCATGATAAATCTCCTAATACTTATAAAGGTTTTGCTCTTAGGAGCAAGATGAAGTCGAATGGATAGATTGCTGAGAACAGTTTATTTATAAAGCTTTGTCAGAAGAATTAAGACAGGTGGTTGCTGAGAACAGCCACCCAGCGCTTAACTTCAGTCGTACGGTAAGGGGTCGCAAGTCGACCCCTTTTCTTTATCGGCATATAAATTCCAAATTAAGAGGCAAACCTTTGCCAGTTTAGTGACATATCATCTAAACAGACATCACAATATTCTAATAACCATTGAAGTTTTTTAAATCAAAATTGGTCAATAAAATATCACTTCAAATTTTTTAATAAAAATAATAACTGTTTTATTTATCAAAAAAAATTAATCACTAGTAAAAGTTGTTTGTTTAAAAGTCACACATATAGATAAGTAAGTGTAAAATTATAAAAAAATGCCAAAAATTTGACATTTTTTGTTTTATCGACTAAAACTGAACTATGTTGTTAATAAGTAGCTAGTTTTGTTACTTATTGTACGATTGAAAACATCGAATATGTAAAAATTAAACTTAAAATATCGATTTTAATCGAACTAAGGAAGTTGAATGTACTTGAATAAGCAGTTGTTGGTCATAGATGATAATTTTTCCAGGAGTCACGATTTAAAGGTTATTTTTGAGTTTATAGGTGAGTCATGTATAGAGCGAACTAGCGATAACTGGAATACTCGCTTTCAAGATCCAGAAACTTTAGTTGGGATTTTGATTGGAGAATTGAAGCATTACGATAATGTCTCAAATTTACTTAAAGAAATAAACCAGTTAGACCCGTCTATGCCAATTGTCATGTTGGATGATTTACCATTTACTGGCAATGTTTCTCAAGATCTAGCGGAACAAGTTGTTGAGCGGATTGTCTGGCCATTAAAACATAACCAAGTTCTTGAAGTCATTCATACCTGCCAATTTTGTCGAGAAAACAGTCATGCTTTAAAGCAAAAATCAAAATCTCTCGAACTTTTCCGTAGCATGGTTGGACAAAGTAAGCCTATGCAAGATATTCGAAAATTAATTGAGCAAGTTGCCAACACTGATGCAAGCGTTTTAATTCTAGGCGAATCAGGAACCGGTAAAGAGGTAGCCGCACGAAATTTACACTACCTTTCAGATAGAGCAGAAAAACCCTTTGTGCCAATCAATTGTGGAGCAATACCAGCTGAACTATTAGAGAGCGAATTATTTGGACATGAAAAAGGTGCATTTACTGGCGCTCTGTCAACTAGAAAAGGACGTTTTGAATTAGCAGAAGGTGGTACGATGTTTTTAGATGAAATTGGTGATATGCCGATGCCGATGCAGGTGAAACTTTTAAGAGTTTTACAGGAAAGAACTTTTGAGCGCGTTGGTGGCAGTCATTCAATTAAAGCTAATGTGCGCATTATTGCCGCGACCCATCGAAACCTAAGTGTTGAAGTAAAAGAAAATCGTTTTAGAGAAGATTTGTTTTACAGACTGAATGTTTTTCCTATTAAAATGCCTTCATTAAGAGAAAGAAATGAAGACATGCCTCTATTAGTCAATGAACTGATAGCAAGACTCGAAAATGATAAAAGAGGATCGGTTAGACTAAGCCCTAACTCGATTCAATCTTTAATGAAATGTAGTTGGCCTGGTAATGTAAGAGAGCTTGCAAATTTAATGGAGCGATTAAGTATTTTATATCCTTATGGTGTTGTTGATATAAAAGATTTACCAAGCGAATACCAAAATGAAGAAGGACTAACTGTTTATTCTAAACCGCAATTGGCGGAGAGGCGTGAAGAATTAGATTCAAAAATAACACCAATAGATGTTAAAGCACTAACTAATACGCTGCCAGAAAATGGCGTTAATTTAAAAGAGTTTGTAAAGAAGTTTGAAATATCATACATAGAACAAGCATTATCAGAAGAAGATTGGATTGTGGCAAGAGCGGCTAAAAGACTAGGAATGCGACGGACAACTTTAGTAGAAAAGATGCGTAAATACGATTTACAAAAAGCCAGTTAATTGACGCTGGCTTTTTTTTTGCCGCAGATGTTTCGTAATGCATTGATTAATAAGGAATAATAAAACAGGCATAGTAATTGCTGTAGTCTTTGTAACGTTTGCATAAAGCGAAAATTATAAAGAGCAAAAAGTATGGCGCTATTAAAACAAATTGAAAATAATAGGATTAACTCTTCTGATCCTATATCCATATTATCTCAACTAACAGATAGTCAAAAGCAGGCAAAAAATGTCATGTCTGACTTGAGTCAATTGTCACAAAGTTTTGTAGATTCCTTTCAAAATATTGAAGTCAAAGTTGAAGAGTTAAGTGGCCAGTTAAATGACGCAGAAACTCGACACATTATAGAAAAAAATGAAAAAATAAAACTTCAGTCTGAAAATGACAAAATCAATAATCGCTTAAATAACTTACTAGACATTTTACCATCCGGTGTCGTCTTAATCGATCATAAAGGGTTTGTTTGTGATTGTAATCGAGTTGCTATTGAAATACTTGAACGTCCTTTACTCGGAGAAACATGGGTTAAAGTGATTGAGAGAGCATTTGCGCCTCAAGCAGATGATGGTCATCAAATTTCATTAAAAGATGGTCGAAAAATTCACATAGAAACAACCAGCCTGTCACCTGAACCTGGACAAATGATCGTTTTAACTAATTTGACTCAAACACGATTATTACAAGATAAACTAAGCCAGCAAAATAATCTTTCTAGTATGGGAAAAATGATTGCATCGTTAGCGCATCAAATTAGAACACCTCTATCCGCCGCTATGATTTATGGCTCTCATATTAGTGAGTCTGATTTGGAGAAAAGCCAGGTTAAAGTTTTTTCTGAAAATCTAATGGAAAGATTAAAATTTATGGATAGACAAATCCATGACATGTTGCAGTTTGTAAGAGGCGGTCGTAAACAAAAAAAGAAGATTAGTATTATGCAATTAATGAGTGAACTGAAAAATAGTAACATTATTAATGACAGAATAAATTGGCATGATGTGACAGACGTTTTAGTGCCAACAAGTATTTTTAATGAAAAGGTTAAGGAAAGCGAACCTTTAGTAGAATATTATTTGTTAGGCAGTAGTGATGATTTAATTGGTGCTATTTCTAACCTAATTGAAAATGCTTTAGCGGCAAGTAACCAAGACCAAACAGTGAATATAAAATCTAGTATAAGTAGCCCTATTAATCCCAACAATACTAACAGCAACGATAACCTGGTTAACTTGATCATTGAAGTTTCAGATAAAGGTATAGGGATGATTGAATCACAGAAACAAAAAATCTTTGAACCATTTTATACAACCAAAAATAATGGTAACGGACTCGGTCTAGCCATTGTTAATGGCGTCGTTATTGAACATGGCGGAAATATAGATCTGCAGTCATCAGTAGGAAACGGAAGTAAATTCACGATAAAACTACCAATATTTAAGAAAGAACTTTCAGTGAATGTGTTTTCAAAAGAACTAACAGGCGAGGTTGCGGTAAATGACTAGTCGATTATTAGTGGTAGAGGATGATTTTGCATTAAGAAGTGCGCTGGTTGCTAGTCTAGAAGTGGCTGGCTTTGAAGTGAATGCCGTTGAAGACGCAGAGTCTGCAGTAGTTTCTTTAAACAAATCACGACCAGATTTAGTAGTGACCGATGTTCAAATGAAGTCAATGTCAGGCGTTGATTTACTAAAATATATTAGAAAAAATGATAGAAATTTGCCTGTCGTTTTAATGACCGCGTATGCAGAAATAAAAGATGCGATTGAAGTAATGAGGTTAGGTGCATGTGATTATTTAGAAAAACCATTTGAACCAAAAAAATTGATACAGTTGATCGAAAAATATCTACCTAAAAAAGTCACAGGAAAAGTAATTATTGAAGACCCTGCAAGTAAAAAATTATTCGAATACGCAAAAAAAATAGCCCAAACTAGTTCAAGCGTTCTTTTAGCGGGCGAGAGTGGTTCTGGAAAAGAAGTTATGAGCCAGTTTATACATGAACAATCGAATAGATGTGAATCCAGATTTGTTGCCATCAATTGCGCGGCCATACCAGAAAATATGCTAGAAGCAACACTTTTTGGCTATGAGAAAGGTGCATTTACGGGCGCTCATCAAGCATGCGCAGGTAAATTTGAACAGGCACAAGGCGGCACATTATTACTTGATGAAATTTCCGAAATGCCAATTATGTTACAGGCGAAAATACTAAGAGTACTACAAGAAAAAGAAGTCGAAAGGCTCGGCGGAAAAAAATTAATTAAATTGGATGTAAGAGTTATAGCAACGACAAATCGAGATTTAATTAAAGAAGTACAAGAGAAACGTTTTAGAGAAGATCTTTACTATCGTTTAAATGTATTTCCAATCCACTGTTTAGCGTTAAGAGAAAGAGTTTTAGACATCATTCCATTGGCAACACGTCTTCTTAACCAGTATGTGACCTCATGTAGATCGTCTATAAATGATACAAAAAAAGAAGGTGTTACATTCTCAAGCTCTGCAGTCAATAAATTGACTCAGTATGCTTGGCCTGGAAATGTTCGTGAATTAGATAACCTAATGCAGCGTGTCGCGGTTCTTACAAATGACAAACTCATAACAGATTCAGATATTGTTTTCGAAACCTTAGATGGCAACTTTTTCAACCAAAATGAATTGTCTAACAATTCATCTGAGGTTTTTCAACTTGACCAGAATGAGGAGCACCAGTTAGGAAACGACATGCGGCAACATGAATATCAACTAATTATTGAGTCATTAGAACAATGTTCGGGAAAAAAGAAAGACGTAGCAGAAAAATTAGGGATTAGCGCACGAACGTTGAGATATAAATTGGCGAAGATGCGTGATTCAGGTTATGAAATACCTAATAAAAAATCTTACGCTTAAATAAAGTTACTGTTTAAAAAAATTAAACTCAATTGAGTAAACGCCAGTAAGTTATTAGTTTGAAATTTTTTCTGAGGAATGAATAATGAAAACCGGTCTTAATCACCATCAATTACTACAGCAAATGCAATCATTGAATAAAGTTGCAAAGTCCGGTGGATTTATATCTTCGCAAACTGGAATACAAAATGTTAATAGTACGAGTGGAGGTTTCGGAAATTTACTAACGAAAGCAATTAATACAGTAAACACTCAACAAATGGAATCGAGTCGTTTAGCTGGTCAAGTTGAAACTGGGGATGGCGGAGTGAGTTTAGTTAAGGCGATGATATCATCGCAAAAATCAGGAATTGCTTTTCAAGCAACCTTGCAAGTTAGAAATAAAGTAGTATCAGCATATCAAGACATTATGAATATGCCGATTTAGTGAAAAATATAAAAATTATTTGGAGTCATAAATAGTGGCAGAAGCATCAACAGATCTTGTTTCCATAGAGTCTCATTCGCCAGGTATTTTGCCTGGTATGAGTCATCTTGAACCATTAAAACAAGTCGGAATATTAATTGCGATTGCTGCGAGTATTGCGTTAGGTGTTTTTATAGCGCTTTGGTCAAATGATCCGCCTATGCGTCCGCTTCCAAATTTACAAGCAGAAGCATCAATGGATGTTATAAACTATCTAGAACAAAAGCAGATCCCCTATAAAGTAGGGACTGATGGCAAGATATTAGTGCCTCAGTCACAGTACAAAATGATTCAAATTGAATTGGGCTCTCAAGGTGTTTCAATTCAAGAGCAATCGAGCAGTTCTTATTTGGATAAAGAAGCCGGTTTTGGTGTTTCCCAACGCATGGAAAAAGCACGTCTTTTACGTAGCCAAGAAATGGAATTAAAAAACACATTAGAACAGTTTAGTGGAGTGCGAGCCGTCAAAGTACATTTAGCAATTCCCAAAGAATCTTCATTCATCAAAAACAGAAGAAAACCAAGTGCTTCAGTTTTATTAAACTTATATTCCCGAGGTGCTATATCGGATGAAACAAGTGGTTCTATGGTGGACTTAATTGCGGGAAGCATTCCAAATCTAGAAAGAAACCAAGTGACTATAACTGACCAATATGGTCGGCTTTATCATTCCGGTAGTATGTCAAGTAAAGAACAAGATGGTTCACGTGAACTTAATATGATTAGAGATAGACAGGCAGAAATTAAGGATCGTGTAGAACAACTATTAACACCAATTGTAGGAATTGATGCCTATACCGTTCAAGTCAATGTTGATATGGATTTCACAAGAAAAGAACAAACGATGCAAACCTTTAATCCCGATCTTCCAGCGGTAAGAAGTGAAAGAACAATTGAAGATACAAGAAATGCAGGGGTGGCTCAAGGCGTACCGGGTGCATTGTCAAACCAACCTCCAGGTGCTTCAACTATACCTGAAACAAATGCTGAAGCTACAGGAGAGCAAAATGTCTCAAATAAAAACCAAAGGTTGGAAGCAGAACGAAATTATGATTTGGATACAACCATTAGTCATATACTTCCTCAGGTTGGAATAATTAACAGAATCAGTGTTTCTATTGGTTTGGATTATGTTCAAGTGACAGTCGGTCAGGATGCTGCGGCTGACGCTAATTCTAATGCGACGGCGGCAAGAAGTAATGAAGAGCTAGACCGAATCAGACGACTAATTCAAGCTAGTATCGGTTTTAACGTGCAACGTGGTGATGTGGTTAGCGTTGAATCTTTTCCTTTTGTTTCTGGTGAGATTCTGCCCGATCCAGTACCGCTTCCTTTTTACGAACAAGTATTGTTTCAAACATTATTGAAACCAATAGTGGGTCTTATTCTTGGAATTTTATTGATTTTTATGGTCTTGAAACCAACGTTTAACAAATTATCCAAAGTACCAGTACCAATTAATCCACCTATTTCAACAAATGATAATGAAGCCAATTATAACAGTCTTGGCGGTGAACTTGGAGGCGATTTAGCAGGAGGTGTTTCTGACGATCAAGTAACACTTGCTGGACATGATAATTTGGAGTTACCACCACCAACAGTTGGTGAGGTGAAAAAACTTGAACAAGCTAAAAGTGTCGTAGAAAATAATCCTACGCTGGTAGCTCAATTAGTTAAAGGATGGTTGGAAGAAGATGCCTGAGAACGAAACTGAATTGAATAAAGAAGAGAAATTAGCTGGAGTAGACAAAGCAGCGGTTCTCTTACTTTCACTTGGCGAAGATACTGCCGCTCAAGTACTTAAACATATGGGACCCAAAGAAGTCCAATTGCTAGGTATGAGTATGGCAAGTTTAAAAAATATTGGTAAAGGAACCGTTGAATCGGTTGTCAGTGAATTTTTAGAAAAAGTGGAACAACAAACTGGCATTGGAATTGGTACAGAAGATTACATAAGAAACACACTTAAGAGCGCACTGGGCGATGATAAGGCGAGCGGAATTATCGATAGAATACTCGCAGGAGCAAACACCAAAGGTTTAGATACACTAAAATGGATGGATGCACGATCAGTCGCTGACGTGGTTCGGTTTGAACATCCACAAATACAATCAATTATTTTGTCTTATCTAGAACCGGATCAAGCAGCGGAAGTATTGAAATTAATGCCCGATAAAGTAAGAGTCGATTTAACCTTGAGAATCGCGGCGTTAGAAGCAGTCCAACCGGATGCATTGCAAGAATTAAATGACATTATGGAACGTCAATTTTCAGGAGGAGGTTCTTCACAGTCCAAAAAAATTGGCGGAGTCAAACAAGTCGCTGACATTATGAATTTTATGGATGGCACTAATGAAACCATGATTATGGATTCAATTAAAGAGACTGATGAAGATTTAGCTCAAAGTATTCAAGATTTAATGTTCGTATTTGATAACCTTGAATCGGTTGATGATCGCGGAATTCAAACATTATTACGGGAAATTTCTACAGATACTTTAATCGTTGCATTAAAAGCCTGTGAAGAATCAATTAAAGAGAAAATATTTAAAAATATGTCAAAACGTGCGGCAGAATTAATGCGTGATGATTTGGAAGCAATGGGCCCTTGTAAGTTAAGTGAGGTAGAAGCTGCTCAAAAAGAAATTTTAAACATAGCACGGCGTTTAGGTGACTCTGGCGAAATAGCGTTAGGTGGTGGTGGTGACGAAATGGTTTAGTGCTTCTACTTCGCTCTGCAAAAGGAATGTTATGTAAATTCAGCGACTGGAAACTAGTAAACTTAAAACTTAAAACTTAAAACTTAAAACTTAAAACTTAAAACTTAAAAATAGAAATTTACCGTTACCCCAGGCCGTACCCTGAGCGTAGTCGAATGGTTTATAGAGAGGGATAAATGGTTCAAAAATCAAAATCAGAAGCTCCAATAAAGTTACTTCGTAATGTCGATAATTATCAATCTTGGAGAGCGCCAGCAATAGATATTTCCGGCTCTAGAGTTTTTCGACAAGAAAATGAGCAAGAAGCCGATATTGAACCAATTGAAGATGAAAAACCAAAAGAGTTGATCACTGCTGAAGCGTTGCAAGAAATCAAGGATCAAGCCTATACAGAAGGTTTTGAAAAGGGCAGAGCCGAAGGTTTAAAGTCCGGTATTACCGAAGTTGAGAAAAAAAATAACTTACTTAGCAATATTATTAAAGAATTAGAGTCACCACTAAAACAGTGCGGAGAAAATGCACTAAAAGAATTGCTTGAACTTTCGTTTGCGATTGCAAAACAGATATTAAGGAGAGAGTTAAAGCAAAATCCGACACAACTCATTGCAATTATTCGAGAGTCGCTACAGTTACTACCAATCGCTTCGAAAGAAATTCGTATTTTATTGCATCCTGATGATGCGAGTATCATACGTGATGCTCTTTCCTTAGGAGGAGATTCAAATCTTACAAATGAAAGTGTCGACCAACAATCTACAGAAAAAAGTTGGTCACTATTAGAAGAGCCTTCTATGCAGCCAGGCGGTTGTATTATAAAAACCAGTAATTCAAAAATTGACGCATCCATCGACCAACAAATAGCGGTACTTTTTAGTAAAATGATTGATGAACAACGAAATGCTGAAGTGCGTGAACCAGATCCTAATCAGTAGACAGCTCTTAGACTCTGGATAATACCTCTCCAAAAATGATAAAACTAAATATTAAATTTAATTAATAAAACGGATAACGCTAATTTGAAGACTGATGATGATTTTGCAAAATTTATTGCTCAATTTAAACAACCATTAAAAAAGACCAACTCAATCCAAGTAGAAGGTCGACTAACTAGAATGGTAGGAATGACTCTTGAAGCCGTTGGCTGTCGAGTTAACATTGGTGAAAGGTGTCTAGTTGAATCCAGTTTAGGTGGATTTGAAGAAGCTGAGGTTGTCGGGTTTTCAGATGAACGTATATTCTTAATGCCTATTAGTCGAATTCGAGGGCTGGGACCTGGAGCAAGGGTTATTCCTTGTAATCGATCAGCTGAGTTTCCGGTTGGTGACGAACTTTTAGGTCGTGTTTTAGATGGAGAAGGTCGTCCTCTTGATGGTAAAGGTGAATTAGCTTGCTCACAAAAAAGACCGCTAATATCAGAGCCGATCAACCCGCTTAATAGAAAACCCGTTTGTGAACCTTTAGATGTTGGTGTTAGAGCAATAAATTCAGTTCTTACTGTTGGTAGAGGTCAAAGAATGGGTTTAATGGCGGGAAGTGGTGTAGGTAAAAGTGTTCTTTTAGGCATGATGACCAAATATACAGAGGCCGATATCATTGTTGTTGGTTTAATTGGTGAAAGGGGGCGAGAAGTTAAAGAATTTATTGAACAAATATTAGGTGAAGCAGGATTAAAAAGAGCTGTAGTGGTTGCCGTACCCGCTGATAATTCACCATTGATGAGAATTCAAGGTGCGATGTCTGCAACCACCGTTGCGGAATATTTTAGAGATCAAGGAAAAAATGTTCTTCTACTGATGGATTCTTTAACGCGATTTTGCCAAGCTCAGCGAGAAGTTGCTTTAGCGATTGGTGAGCCTCCAGCCACAAAAGGCTACCCGCCTTCAGTTTTTGCGTTATTGCCACAACTAGTTGAAAGAGCAGGAAATGGTGATACCGGAGGGGGGTCTATTACTGCTTTTTATACAGTATTAGCCGAAGGTGATGACCAGCAAGATCCCATAGTTGATGCAGCCAGAGCTATTTTGGATGGCCATTTGGTTTTAAGTCGTGATTTAGCAGACTCTGGTCACTACCCCGCGATTGATATAGAAGCTTCTGTAAGTCGCGTAATGACGCAAATCACTACGGAATCTCATCAGAGTGCTATTCACCAATTAAAGAATATTTATTCATTATTTCAACAAAATAAAGATCTCATCACGGTTGGCGCTTATCAAAAAGGTAGCGATCCATTTTTAGATGAAGCCATCGAGTTTATGCCTTATATCAAGCAGTTTTTAAGTCAAGGTATTAGTGAGTCTGTCGATATGCAAGAAAGTATTAACAAATTAGAAGTAATGATGACGCAAACGTCCTAAATTTGTACTAAGCTTATGTATATAAGTTAGATAAAAACAGGCACAGATTAAGTCGTATTACTGGTTAAATTTTTCAACGGATCAATTTTTTCAAAGATTAGGGATTTCTAATGACTGCATCCAAAAGACTTAAGCCAATAAAAAGTATGGCTGACAAAACTGAAAAAAGTGCCGCCTTAGATCTCAGTGACTCAATCAAATATAAACAAGATCAAATTAGCAAACTCAGCCAATTGATTGGCTATCGTGATGAATACCTTGCCAAAATTAAAGAAAAATCACAAATCGGTGTTTCCGGGGCGCAACTACGACAATATCACCTCTTCCTTAACAAGCTTAATCTGGCAATTAATCAACAAAAAACATCGGTTGAAATAAGCGAAGATACTGTTGGGCAAAAACAAGGAGCTTGGCAAAATAAGAGTAGCCGCGCACAAGCTATTGGTAAAGTAATGAGTAATCTCCAATCAAAAGAACAGTTAAAAAGTGAACGCAAGGAAGCAAACCAATTAGATGAGTTAACGACTCAAGCTTTCGTACGAAATTCAAAAATTGCCGTTTAAACATTTAAGTATATATTAAATTTAACCTGTTGCATTAATGCTAGTTGAAAAAATATTACCAATAATCTCTCTAACCAATGATTTATCTGCTATACCTTATTTACCAAGTTTATTTAAGCGATTTAATTAATGGTTGTATTTATTAAGAATAGTTATTTAAAATAAAGATTTAGATCAAATACAAAATAACGACGTGGAGTTAAATAATGGCGAATAAAACAACACTCAACCTAGGTAGTGCCATAGATATAGTACACGCTAGTACACTAAAACCAATGTTGATGTCCGCACTTAAAAAGAAACCTCATATTGTTTTAATTGCAGACAAAGTTGAACGTTCAGATACTGCGGGTGTACAGCTAATCTATTCATTTTTACAATGTGCAAAAAAGAAAGATCTCGCTGTGACTTGGAAAAAACCCAGTGCAAATTTGTTAGATATCGCAGAAAAACTTGGTATGAGTAGAGATTTGGAACTCGTTTAATAAAAACGACAAATACATAAAAATCAAATATTTAACACTCATTAGCAGATTCGAAATAAGATGATTTTAAGCATTATATTTATTGGAGAAAATTAATGACTAGAATACTTGCAGTTGATGATTCTTCATCTATGCGTCAGATGGTAACATTTACATTAAAGACCGCAGGATTTGATGTGGTAGATGCAGAGGATGGCGTTAAAGCTCTAGCACTAGCAAAAAACTCTAAATTTGATGTGGTTGTAACGGATGTCAACATGCCAAATATGGATGGTATCACACTTTGTAGCGAGTTACGCAAATTGCCAAATTTTAAGTTTACCCCCATCCTAATGTTAACAACCGAATCATCTGGGGACAAAAAACAGGCAGGTAGAGCTGCTGGTGCAACGGGTTGGATAGTAAAACCATTTAACCCTGAGCAATTACTTGCGACAGTTAAAAAAGTTGTTGGGTAACATTTTCACATACTGTTTACAGCACCTGTTTGATGGTTATTTTTAAACTGTTTTAATTAATATTTAAAGGTTCAATCAATGGAAATCGATCTCAGCCAATTTCATGCCGTTTTCTTTGAAGAGAGTTTCGAAGGTCTTGATGTTATGGAGCAAGAGCTTCTTAACTTAGAAGAAGACACCGATCTTGAGAATATAAATACTGTTTTTAGAGCCGCTCACTCAATTAAAGGGGGAAGTGCTACCTTTAATTTTTCACAAGTAGCCGAGTTTACGCATGTGATGGAAACTTTACTGGATGAAATGCGAGATGGTAAACGAGATATTAGCAGAGAGATTATTGATTTACTATTAAAGTCGGTTGATTGCCTTAGAGGGATGTTAAATAAATTACAAGATGGTGATGATGTGAACAATGATTACGTTGAGTTAGTTGATTACTTTAATCAGTTACTTTCAAACGAATCAAGCGATAACACTAACGACAACTCTAACAGTAACAAAGAGAACTCGCTTGAGGTAGAAGGGAGTATAGCTTCCTTAACTAATGAACAGTGTGATAGTGCGACGCTTGGCTTCACTATAAAGTTTGTACCTGAAAATTATATTTTGCAAACAGGAAATGAACCTGTTCGAATGTTTAAAGAGTTAGAAGGCTTAGGCGGTTTAAGTGTTAAAGCTGATTTATCTAAGGTTCCAAACTTTGAAGATCTTAACCCCGAACTATGCTTCATATCTTGGGAATTACAGTTAGAAACAAAGGATAAGGAATCGGATATTAGAGACGTCTTTGAGTGGGTAGATGCTGACTGTTTACTCGAAGTCGTAAAGTTTTCAGATAAGAGCACTGAGGAAGATAGTGATAATAAGTCCATCGATAAAGAATCAAAACGAGAGGCAGAGCCTGAATTAATCTCAACTGTAGAGAATGTCACTCCCATTTCAGAAATAAAAAAATTAGTACCTCTTAAAAAAGAAAAAGAACCCCTTAAAAGCTCAAAAAAATCATCTTCCGCCGCTTCAATAAGAGTCGGTATAGATAAGGTTGATACTTTGATTGACCTGGTTGGTGAATTGGTTATCACTCAATCAATGTTGGGTGAGTTAGGTGAGAATTTTGATGTTAGTAAATTAGAGCAATTAGTTTCAGGGTTAAGAGATTTAGAATCAAATACTCGAGAGTTACAAGAAAGTGTTATGCGAATTCGTATGCTTCCGATTGGATTTATATTTAATAGAATGCCTAGAATGGTCAGAGATTTATCTGCGCAATTAGGAAAAAATATTGAGCTGGATATAAAGGGTGAAGATACAGAACTAGATAAAACCGTGATGGAAAAGATTGGCGATCCATTAACTCATTTAGTCAGAAATGCACTTGATCATGGAATTGAATCAAATCAAAAAAGAGCCGATGACGGAAAACATGAAGAAGGAAAAGTCACTTTAAATGCCTTTCATCAAGGCGGTAATATTATCATTGAAATTGAAGATAACGGTGGTGGTATTAATCCAGAGATAATTTATAAAAAAGCCGTTGAAAAAGGGCTTATAGAAGATGGAATAGAAATCCCGGAGGCACAAATTATAGGCTTAATTATGGAGCCAGGATTTTCAACGGCAGAAGTTGTTAGTGACGTTTCTGGGCGAGGTGTTGGTTTAGACGTAGTAAAACGTAATATTAATAATTTGGGTGGCAGTGTTGAGATTTCATCAGTCGTTGGTAAAGGCACAAAGTTTACAATAAGACTACCATTGACCTTGGCAATACTGGATGGGCAATTGATACGTTCGGCAGATGAGGTTTACGTTATTCCACTTGCATCTATTGTTGAATCAATTCCTTTAAGTGGAATTAAAATCACTAAAATTGCTGGTAATATGTCAGTTTATAAAAATGGTAATGAATATATTCCCATTGTGGATTTACGAGAAGAATTTGCAATCAAAACTGAAAAACAATCTACTAATGAAGGCTTGATTGCAATTGTTGAAGGTGAAAATAGAAAGATTGCTATTAAGATTGATGAACTACTAGGTCAACAACAAGTAGTTATAAAAAGTTTAGAAAGTCACTATAAATGTATACAAGGCGTTTCTGGAGCGACAATTCTAGGAGATGGTCGAGTCTCTTTAATATTAGATATTGTTGGTTTGTCCAGGCGCTCATCTGAGCGAGCGGCCATTGCTCGAGATAAAGTAGCATAGAATCACAAATAGTCATTAGCAATTAGTAACCATAAAAGGAATAAATATCATGAGTGCGGGTTTACAAGATATTCTCCAAGAACAACGCGAAGATATTTCTGCTATTAATATGCAAAAGAGTGAAGAAAATAAAGGTAGCCAGTTTTTAAGTTTTGATGTTGGCGGAGAAGAGTTTGCTGTCAATATTTTAAGTGTTCAAGAGATCCGAGGATGGGATAATCCGACATTTTTGCCTAATGCTCCCGTCTATATTAAAGGCGTTTTAAATTTACGTGGAACCATTGTACCCGTTATGGATTTAAGAAACCGATTTAGTTTTAAGAAAATTAGTTATTCAGATACTACCGTTGTCGTCATTTTAAAAGTTGCGAATGGTGACAAGGAAAGATTAATGGGTTGTGTTGTTGACGGCGTGTCAGACGTTTTTAATTTTCAAGAGTCTAATATTTCAGAAATACCTGATTATGGAAGCGGAATTGACTCTCGATTTACTGCTGGAGTTATGACTGTTGATGATCATGCAGTTACGCTTCTGGAGCTAAATAACCTATTGAGTTTGAATCTAATTAAGCATCCATATACTGGAGCATATAATGGTTGAAACAGTTGAAAAGCAAGAAAACAAGAAGGTTACTACTGAAAATTTTGAACAACAGTTTTTAACCTTTATGATGGGTAAAGATGAGTACGGTGTTGATATTTTATCCGTTCAAGAAATTCATATTTGGGTCGAACCACGGCCCATGCCAAATACTCCAGACTATATTCGTGGTGTGATTGATTGGCGCGGGACCATCGTTCCTATCATCGATTTAAGAGTGCGCTTTGGTTACGAAGAAGCAACCTATACAGAAACAACCGTTGTTATTATTTTAAAAACAAAAATGGCAGATAGCGATCAAGTGTGCATAATTGGTATTGTAGTTGATGCGGTTGCAGATGTTTACGATGTAGACACAGATGATTTGAAAAAAGCGCCAAGTCTTGGCAGTAATATTGATACCAAATACATAAAGGGCATTACCAAAATTGAAGATTCAATGATCATTATATTGGATGTTGGAAAACTGATTAATTTGGAAATGTTGTCTAAATAGAACGACAAAACTTTAAAATTGAATTTAACAGAGAATATAGGTGTGATCATGAAAAAATCTAGTAAAAAAAACGATAATAGTAAGCAGTTAAATTTAGAACTTCTAGCTAAGGTAGAAGCCATTAGTAAATCTCAAGCGGTCATAGAATTTGAATTGGATGGTACAATCATTACCGCCAATGACAACTTTTGTAACACGCTGGGTTATAAGTTAGATGAAATTCAGGGCAAACATCATCAAATGTTTGTAGAAAAGGACTATGCTAAAAGTAAGGAGTATAAAGATTTCTGGAAAACATTGAATAATGGCGATTTTCAATCAGCGGAATATAAACGGATAGGTAAAGACGGTAAGGAAGTTTGGATCCAAGCTTCTTATAATCCTTTATTCGATAAAAAGGGCAATCCGTTCAAGGTGGTCAAATACGCGACTGAAGTAACGGCTCAAAAATTAGAGTCAGCGGATTATTCGGGTCAACTTGAAGCGATAGGCAAATCACAAGCGGTGATTGAATTTAACATGGATGGCACCATCATTACCGCCAATGACAATTTCTGCAATTCGCTAGGATACACGCTCGATGAAATTAAAGGCAAACATCACAGTATGTTTGCAGAGCCCGACTATGCAATAAGTGCTGAGTATAAACAGTTTTGGGAAAAGCTTAATAACGGTGAATATGAATCGGCGGAATATAAACGCATCGGTAAAGGCGGTAAAGAGGTTTGGATACAAGCTTCGTACAATCCAATTTTTGACCTCAATGGCAATCCATTCAAGGTGGTCAAATACGCGACTGAAGTAACGGCTCAAAAATTAGAGTCAGCGGATTTTTCGGGTCAAATTGAGGCCATTAGTAAAGCACAAGCGATGATTGAATTTAACATGGATGGCACCATCATTACCGCCAATGAAAACTTCTGTAATACGCTAGGATACACACTCGATGAAATTAAAGGCAAACATCACAGTATGTTTGCAGAGCCCGAGTATGCAAAAAGTGTTGAGTATAAACAGTTTTGGGAAAAGCTCAATAACGGTGTATATGAAGCGGCGGAATATAAACGCATCGGTAAAGGCGGTAAAGTGGTTTGGATACAGGCATCGTATAATCCGATAATGGATTTAAATGGCAATCCATTCAAAGTGGTAAAATTTGCAACCGATGTGACAGAGCGAACTATTTTATTCCAAACGGCACAAGATGTTCTAACAGAAATGGCGCAAGGAAATCTTCAAGTCACAATGGACGGTAACTTTGATGGTGAATTTAAGGGTTTACAAACAGCGATTAATTCTACTATTGAGAATTTAAGAAATATGGTGGGCGAAATCATGGAGGCATCAAGCCATGTGTCAACTTCTTCACGGGAAATTTCACAAGGTAATACTGATTTAAGTCAACGGACTGAAGAGCAAGCTTCTAGTTTAGAAGAAACTGCATCAAGTATGGAGGAGTTAACCTCTACCGTTAAAGAGAACTCAAATTCCGCCAATAAAGCAAACTCATTAAGTGAAAACACCATGACTCTAGCGGAGTCTGGCGGAAAAGTTGTGGCTGATGCTATTATCGCAATGAAAGAAATTAATAACGCTTCACGGGAAATTTCTGACATCATAGGAGTGATTGATGAAATAGCATTCCAAACTAATTTGTTGGCATTAAATGCTGCAGTTGAAGCGGCTCGGGCAGGGGACCAAGGTCGAGGATTTGCGGTTGTAGCTGCAGAAGTTAGAAACTTAGCACAACGGAGTGCTAGTGCAGCAAAAGACATTAAGAAATTAATCAGCAATAGTGTAGATAAGGTCAATCAAGGCACAGAATTAGTTAACGACTCTGGTCAAAAACTAAGTGCTATTGTTGAATCAGTCAAAAATGTTACTGAATTAGTTGGTGAGATTGCGAACGCTAGTCAGCAACAATCTAATGGTATTCAAGAAGTGAACGAAGCGGTTACACAAATGGATGCAATGACACAACAAAACTCTGCATTAGTGGAAGAAGCCGCGGCTGCTTCAGAAGCATTGACTGAACAAGCAGGGAATATGCTAGAACTTATGAGCTTCTTTAAAACAGGTAATGAAAGTGGCGTTAAAAATGAAAAAATAGTAAGTCCTGTTATAAAAAAAACCGTTAGCAAAAAAGTTGAAACTGACGATGAATGGGAAGAGTTTTAGACAGAGCGGCTTCTTAACCCTTAGGTTCGGTTACAACCCAACAGTTGCTTGAATTGATTAGCAATCATCAGTGTGAAGGTTTCAGGTTTGTTTTTGCTTAAATTAATTGTTTTTTTAATTTAACTTTTTTTGTTGGATTTTAACCCAACGGATGGGGGGGGAGCTTTATGTTGAGGGATTTTTCATGCTAGTTGTAGACGCTGTGGAGAAAACTAGAGAGTTTGAATACAAGAAAGAAGATTTTCAAAGAATAGTTAGAATTATATATAAGGTTTCTGGTATTAGCTTATCCGCCAGAAAAGAAGATATGGTCTATTCTAGATTAGGTCGTCGGTTGAGAGCTAATGGTTTAAATCGCTTTTGTGATTATTTGGATTTTGTTGCTAAAGATAAAGATGAGCAAACAGTTTTCGTTAACGCATTAACGACAAATTTAACTCACTTCTTTAGAGAAGAGCATCATTTTGTCTATTTAAATGATGTGCTATTTCCAGAAATATTTTCTAAGTCATCAGCTATAAACAACAATCGAATCCGCTTTTGGTCTGCTGGTTGCTCTACCGGCGAAGAGCCTTACACATTAGCAATGATATGGGAACATCTAAAAGATAGGCCATTAAACTTTAATTATAAAATTCTAGCGACTGATTTAGATACCAATGTAATAAACGCTGGTAAAGAAGGCATTTATTCCGTAGACAAATTAGTGCCTGTGACAGATGAATATCTACAATGGTTTACGAGAACAAAAAGTTGTACAGCTAACCAAAAACAAGTCGACCCAAAACTCAAAGAATACATAATCTTTAAACAGCTTAATCTTATGCAAGAGTGGCCGATTAAAGGGCCATTTCAGTTGATTATTTGTAGAAATGTATTGATATATTTTGATAAAGAAACTCAAAAAAAATTAATCAAACGTTATTATGACTTGCTCGAACCTGGAGGTTGTTTGATTTTAGGACATTCGGAAAGTCTGGGAGATAATCGAAATTTGTTTCAATCTAAAGGAAAAACTATTTTTAGGAAGCTTGGTCAAAGGAATGTTAGTCAAGGAAAACTAGTCTAATGGATCTAGGTTATAACCGCGATAACTTGCCATCTTGTTGGCAAGAGTTTAATCACATCAACCGTTATTGGGACAAACATACTGACATGCCAACGGCTAAGATATTACCTGGTGAGTTTTATGTAACAGGTCACAATGAAACAATTACCACTATTTTAGGTTCCTGTATTTCTGCTTGTGTTAGAGATCCTAAAGTAGGTATTGGTGGTATGAACCATTTTATGTTGCCGATTAGTAATTCAGCAAGCTCCGTGGAATCTGCAGATGCAGCGCGTTATGGCAATTTTGCGATGGAACAAATGATCAATGATATTCTAAGAAACGGCGGTAAAAGAGAAAACTTAGAAATTAAAATATTTGGCGGCGGACGTGTTATGAAAGGTGTTACTGATGTCGGAAAAAAGAATATTAGTTTTGTTAAAGAATATATTGAATTAGAAAAATTAAAATTATTAGCTGAAGATGTCGGCGGGCAGTATCCCAGAAAAGTGATGTACCACCCTAAAACAGGTAAAGTGCAAATGAAAAAATTAATTAATCAACATAACGATACAGTTGAAACTAGAGATGAAAGTTACTTTGATAAAATCACTCATCAGGAAAATACTGGTTGTATCGAACTGTTTAGCTAAATTTCGCTAGTAGTCAGTATTTAACGCTTAATCGACTGCTAACCCGGTTTCCATATTATTTGAACGGTCTTATTAAAACAGAAAATGGAATTACTAGAGTAATATTAATATGAATCAGGAAAATTCAAATAAAACAATCAAAGTACTCATTGTTGATGATTCAGCATTTATTCGCGTACTATTAACCGAAATACTAGATAGTTCACCCAGTATACAAGTAATAGCAACTGCGGAGGACCCTATTGACGCAAGAGAAAAAATCAAAAAATATGACCCCGATGTGATTACTTTAGATGTCGAAATGCCAAAAATGGATGGCTTAACATTTCTAAAAAACATTATGCGGTTGAGACCTATGCCTGTAATTATGGTTTCTACCCTTACTCAAGCTGGGGCTGATATCACTTTGGAAGCACTTGAATACGGAGCATTTGATATCATAGGGAAACCGAGTAATGATGTTAAAAATAAACTAACAGACTTAGCGGATGAGTTAATAAACAAAGTGATTGCAGCAGCAAACTGCAATAAAATAGCTTTAGAAAAAAGAGAGGCTTCATTAAATATAAGTTCCAGTATTGCAAAAAATTATCCCTTTGAAATAATCACAATAGGTGCCTCTACCGGCGGCACCGAGGCTATCAGAGAAGTTATACGGCAACTGCCTCTCGGCTTACCTCCTATAGTTATGTCCCAACATATTCCAGCTACTTTTTCGACATCATATGCAAAGCGTCTTAATCGAGAATCAATTATTAGTGTAAGAGAGGTTCTATCATCAACTCGTTTAGAGTCGGGATTTGCTTATTTAGCACCTGGCAGTCATCACATCATCATAAAAAAGAAAG
>Ga0307492_10000043_pt1 | contig 68629 bp, 63 predicted proteins | sample SI3LmetaG_FD_202365 | JGI IMG/M metagenome (GOLD analysis project Ga0307492, IMG submission 202365) | Sea-ice brine microbial communities from Beaufort Sea near Barrow, Alaska, United States - SI3L | ecosystem: Environmental > Aquatic > Marine > Coastal | place: USA: Alaska | collected 2017-05-06 | reverse complement strand
CCCATGGCGCACCTGCTGAGAATAACGCTCATCCCCATGTTTGCAACAACAAAGTGGCTGTGGTTCATAATGGCATTATTGAAAATTACCAAGCATTAAAACAATCTCAAATTAAAGCGGGTTACCGGTTTACTTCAGAGACAGATACCGAAGTGGTTGCTCATACCATTCATCAGCAGTTAGAAACCACCGATGATTTATTTCAAGCGGTATCACAAGCACGCAGTCAATTTGAAGGTGCATATGCCTTAGCTGTGATTGCCACCAACGATCCAAACACCTTAGTTGCAGCTAGAAAGGGCAGTCCTTTAGTCATTGGTGTCGGTATTGGTGAGTATTTCATTGCTTCAGATGTATCAGCATTATTACCCGTTACTCAAAGTTTTATTTTTCTGGAAGAAGGCGACGTTGCCAAGCTCACGCGGCAATCAGTGGAAATACATGATGCATCGGGACAAACCGTAGAGCGTCCAATAAAACAATCCAGTCTCAGTGTCACTGCTGTGGAATTAGGCGAACACCGCCATTTCATGCATAAAGAAATCTTTGAACAGCCTCAGGCGGTGATTGATACCCTTGAAGGTCGTATTACTCAAGATAGCGTCTTAGTATCAAGTTTTGGCTTTGAGGCTGAAACGCTTTTTCAATCTATTGAGCAGCTGCATATCATTGCCTGCGGCACCAGCTACCACGCGGGCCTTGTTGCCAAATATTGGGCAGAAGATATTGCCGGTATCCCTTGTCAAGTTGAAGTTGCCAGTGAATATCGCTACCGTAACCCCGTTATTCAAAACAACACCCTGTTTGTCACCCTCAGCCAATCAGGTGAAACAGCCGATACCATAGCTGCATTACAACAAATCAAAGCTAAACGTGATGGCAAGAATATTCCTACGCTTACTATCTGCAATGTGGCTGAGAGTACTCTGACCAGAGGATCTGATCTTTGCTACCTTACCCATGCCGGCCCAGAAATCGGCGTTGCATCGACAAAGGCATTTACTACCCAACTAGTGGCATTAGCACTACTTATCACCAGTTTAGGTAAAGTTAAACAGACCATCAGCGAAAAACGTGAAGCGAAGATAGTAAACGGTCTGCAAAAATTACCAAGCTTGATTAGTAATGCACTCATTCACGAAGATGAAATTAAAGAAATCGCCCAATTGTTTGCGGACAAACAGCACGCACTATTCTTAGGGCGAGGTACGATGTACCCCATCGCACTGGAAGGTGCATTGAAGTTAAAAGAAATCAGCTATATTCATGCCGAAGCTTATCCAGCAGGTGAGCTCAAACATGGACCACTGGCATTAATAGATGAAAACATGCCCGTTATAGCCATTGCGCCACTCGATGACTTGTTAGAAAAATTAAAATCAAATCTGCAAGAGGTTAAAGCTCGTGGCGGTCAGATGATCGTATTTGAAGATGAGCTTTCAGACATTAGTTCAGAAGAAGGTTTTAAGGTAATTAAAGCCACCACCAATGTGGGGCGCATTACCGCACCGATAACGTATAACATTTTATTACAGTTATTGAGTTATCATGTCGCCTTGATAAAGGGAACCGATGTGGACCAGCCTAGAAACTTAGCAAAATCAGTGACAGTTGAATAGTTACAATGAGATTAACTGTTAGGCATGTGAAAATAATCAAGTAAACTGCTGCTATGTTAGCGGTAGAGAGAGTGCTGGTGGGCTTACTTAGCTCTTGTTCCGAACATGATGGAATGCACCTGTATATAAACCAGAACTTGACAAGATAATGATTGCCAAATAGTTTAAATATTATTAGAGACTTTACGGGCTATAGATGATGTCTAAAATGAACAAGCAGTAATTATGGATTAACACCACATTAAACTTGAAAGGTGTAGTTCTTTGAGAATATTTATGGAAATTAAACGGTAAAATTATGCTTTTTAGTACATATGAGTTTATATTTCTTTTTTTACCAATTACTTTTTTTGGTTATTTTTACTTAAACAAAAAGAGGCTTACAACTGCTTCAAAAGCGTGGCTGGTCGTTACAAGTCTATTCTTTTACAGTTGGTGGAACGTTGCCTATTTACCATTAATTCTAACTTCAATGCTCTTTAACTATGTTATAGGCAGTTCATTGTCTATAGGAGAGCATAGTAAAAAGAGGCCACCTAGGAAGTTAATACTCACTTTTGGCATTATCAGTAACGTGGCTCTTTTAGCTTATTTTAAATACGCGGATTTCCTAATCGAGAACTTAAACTATATACCAGACGTTCAAGTTGAAGCACTTAATCTTGCCTTACCCTTGGCGATATCATTTTTTACTTTTCAACAGATTGCTTACCTAGTAGATAGCTATAGGCTTGAGACTAAAGAGTATGACTTTCTGAATTACGCAGTGTTTGTATCATTTTTCCCACAGTTAATTGCTGGCCCAATTGTTCATCATAAAGAAATGATGCCGCAATTTGATAATCACAGATCAAAAATAATCAATTATCAAAATATCCTGATGGGGCTGTTTATATTTTCGATAGGGCTATTTAAGAAGGTAGTTATTGCAGATAGCCTGGCTGTTTGGGCGTCATCGGGTTTTGATATCGCAACAACCTTGAATTTCTTTGAGGCTTGGGCCGTTAGCTTATCTTACACTTTTCAATTGTATTTTGATTTCAGTGGTTATGTCGATATGGCAATAGGCTTAGGGCTGCTTTTTAATATTAAGTTGCCCATTAACTTTAATAGCCCTTATAAGGCGACAAACATACAAGATTTTTGGAGAAGGTGGCACATGACTCTTAGTCGTTTTTTGAGAGATTATGTGTATATCCCTCTGGGTGGAAACAGGGTGGGGCCATTTAGAGTTTATTTTAACTTGTTAGCTACGTTTGTTATTGGTGGGATTTGGCATGGGGCAGGTTGGACTTTTATTTTTTGGGGGTTGCTTCATGGGATGGCTCTTGTTATTCAGAGAGTATGGGGTTTTCTAAATATTAAGATGTGGACTTGGGTTTCATGGTTTATTACCTTTAACTTTGTGAATATTGCTTGGGTTTTCTTTAGGGCTGAGAAGTGGTCAGATGCCATGAAGGTGTTAAATGGGATGTTTGATTTAAGAGGTGTAAGGTTTCCAGAGCAGTATAATTTCATGCGGCTTCTACCAGATAAATATCTGGGGACAATGTCTGATATCGCGCCAAATATCAAGGCGGATGAAACACTAATATTTTGGTTGTTGGGCTCAGCTATTGCCGCATTATTTTTTAAGAACTCTATGGAGATGATTAAGTATCCTATTCTGTTACACTCATCCCGAATTACCCTTATTAAGCTGGCTGCATATTCCGTAATATTATTGACTGGTTTGGCAGCAATCTCCTTGCAGTCGTATACCGAATTCATTTATTTTAACTTTTAAGGCTGATAATGAATTTTAAGAAATCTACTAAGAGATTCCTTCTTATTAATGTGTTGGTAGTCGTTTTTTTGACTATTGGGCTAGGGGTCTATGACCCGTTACATATATTCCATAAGTCTTGGATTACCGGAGAAAACAGGTTGCATGGTGACATGAGAATGCAGGCTGCTGGAGCAATTAATAATTATGACTTTGATTCGATTATAGTAGGGACAAGTATGTTGAAGGGGACATCTGCTATTCTTGCTTCAGAGAAGCTGGGGGGGAAGTTTGTCAACCTGTCATCAAATGGTGCCAGTATAGCTGAGCGCAAATATCTCACTAATTATGCCCTGAAGAAGAAGGATATTATGAGTGTAATTATTAGTTTTGATACAGGATTAGACCAAAATCTAATAAGGTCTAATGCAAAGTTTCCAGTGACTAAGTTTAATTATTTATATGATGAAGTTTCGATTAATGATGTAAAGGCATATTGGAATTATAAGTTTATTGGTTGTCTTGCAAGCTTCTCTACGTCGACTCATTGTTATGGCAACAAAAGAGATCTTCAAAAGCCCGTGGATTGGTTTGAGCAGGTGCATATAAGAAATGCAAAGATATCAGGGCTTGAAAACTGGGTGCATGCCAAAGGTGGTAGGGGCAAAAGTATAAACTCACGCGTTAAAAAACATATTAAGTACCCAGTCAAGTCCCAAGCCCAATATGATGAGAAACTGACGTTAACGCAGGAAATCATCGATGATAGTTTGTTTTCACTTATAAAAGAAAATGAAGGGGTGACTTTTCATGTGGTTTTCCCCCCATATTCAAGGTTCTTATACTCTTTGTGGAGAAACAAGAATCCCTATAAATATCAACTCTATTTAGAAACGATGAGGTATTTGGTGGTTGAAGGTGCAAAATACAAAAACTTAAAAGTGTATTCATTTGATGACATGGCGTATTTAGATGATTTGAATAACTATAGAGATATGCGCCATTACGATATAGATATGAATACTACAATGTTAGATTCAATTAAAGAGCAAAAGGGAGTTATTAGTATTGATAATTTAGATGCTTTTATAGAGACGATTGATAAGAAAAATGCTAACTATAAACTTGATAAAGAACTTGACTATTTGTTAAATAGCTATAAAGGATGAAGGTTTAATATGGATTTTAAAAGAGTTATTTTCGCAGGTTATTTTCTCAACAATAAAGATAAACTGAAATTTACAGGCTTATTCAACTACGAAAAAGTATTTCTCGAGTCATCTAGGAAGTTCATAAAAACCAATCATAATACGATTCGGTACCTTCCTATGAGTTTATTCCATATGCAAGCTAGTAGAATATGGAATATATTATTTAAGCGTGTTGAGATTGAGCCAACCTTTGTCGATTTATACAAAAGTGACTTGAAAATATTTAAGCTTCTGTATTTGAAGGAGCCCTTGCCAGGGGGGAAGAAAACGTTTGCTTTATTTGTTTACTGGGTTCTTAGAAATGCGTTTAAATCAGGGCTTAGTTTTTCAAGTGCACTAGATGCGTTCCGTACTATTATAAGTAGGGGTAAATCACTAAAGGGGGCTGAAGGTAGTTCATATCGATATATAAAACCTTTGAAGATATTTGCTTTTCGTTTGTCCTTTATTAATGGTTATACCTATATAAAAAAAGTTGCTGATGAGCTTGACGCTGGTAAAAGTGATTTATTAGTTCTTTGGGGGGGGCACAATAGTGGAGCTCGCCTCCTTCAGATCTGTTTGGAAAAGAAAGGTGTGGGCTGTTTGATTGCTGAATATGGGGAGCTACCAGGAACGTTTTCATTGAATAAAGATGGAATTTTTGGCGACTCTCAGATTGCAAAAAACTGGAGTGAAATAAGTACTAAAAAAAGTACTGTTCTTTCCATAGCAGCTGCTAAAAAGTATCTTTGTAAAGTCGAGGCGTCCCAGTCTTCATCAAGAGGGAACTCACAAGATGATCAGATGTTCTCCTTTTATAGGGAGATCTTTCAGTCAAAAGAATCTACCAAGAAGATTATATATGTTAGTGGAGTAGAGTTGATAACTTCTGGTCACTTGTTTAATAAAGAATTTGTGAGCCTTGGGATGCCAAATGCGAATGAAATGCTTCTAAAACATGTGTTTTCACATTTTAGTTCAGATGAATATACGATTTTTTATAAGGACCACCCCTTGATGCAGAAAAATTATCAGGAACTGACGTTGAATGCAGCTGATTTTAAGGGCGTTTTTTTTGTTAACTCTATGAATGTTGATAATTTGATCTCAATGGCAGATATTACGATTACATTGCCATCCAAAGTCATTGTGACATGTTTAATGTATAGAAAACCTGTATATGCTTACGGAGATTTTTCAATTCCTGAAACTATTCCTGCATTGGGGTATTATACAGGGCGTAATGTGGCTGATATTAAACACATTGTTGATGATGGTTGTAATGGTATTACCCCTGATTTATACCCTGAAATCGTGAGTGAGCTGCTCCAAGAATACTTGATACGTACTCAAAGCCCATTATTTGAATCGTATGACGTTTTAGTTGAACAACAGAAAATTGAAAGTATTATCGATAGTCAATTAACGGTCGGTAAATGAACATATGAATATAGTAGAAAAACTTATTCCACCTTACTTTATATGGTTTCTGACTTTTTTTAAACAGGTTGTGGGGGCTGGGAATAGTCAAAGATTACTGTCGTTTGCAGTGTTAGGTGTAATTAAAGATTTTGCAAATATTGCAGCATTTTTTATACCACTCAAAGTTGTTATGGTTTTGTCTAAACCTGACATATTGAGTTCGGGAGTTTTTGCTCCAATGGGACTTGATATAGAAAAATTCATACTGTATTCAGGCATCTCATTTTTATTTCTGGTGTTTATTTCACTAGTCTGCCATGTGATCTTGACGATGTTTGTTCACCATAGTGCGAGACAATCGTGGATAAATAATAGAGTTGAGTTCCCTAAAAGGGGCTTACATCAACGTTTGTACCAACAAATGGTTGATACCATTACACATAGCTTAATTATTGTTATTGGCTTAGTTGCAGTATCTTTATTAGATAAGTATTTATCTCTGCCCATAGTTATAGTTATTATTAATTGTATTCTGGCGAGTGTCTGGTTATCGCGTTATACGAAAAAAGAGCTTCGCGTGTCTCCACTTAAAAGGCCGAAGCTTATTTTTAAATTACTCACGGATATTGGATTTTCACTTACCTTTGTTTTCATTATCGTTGAGTATTATCATGATGAAGATATGCAGGTTATATTTACTTTGTTTGCCGTTTTAATATCAAAGATACTTTTTAGTAATATACAACAGTTATTTATAAAGCAAAGACTCTTATTTGTAAGAAATTATATGAAGGTGGGGAGCGAGTTGGACAGTAATGTTGAATAGCTATAAGTCAATTCTTGTTGTAGAGTCTTACTCTATAGCTCCTTGGTAATATGCAAGCAAGTTACTGATGAATTATAAATCGCGACTAATAACATTCGGCTTGTTGAATATTACTATTATTCTAGCTGGTGTCACTGCGATTGTGACCTACGACCCACTTCATATTTACCATAAACAATGGTTAACCTCAGATGGTAATGATAGATTCCATAAAAATATGAGGTTGCAAGCTGCTGGTATTATTAATAATTATGACTTTGACTCTATTATTATCGGAACCAGTATGTTGAAAGGGACATCAGCAAAGGAGGCATCAAAAAAACTAGGAGGAAAGTTTGTAAACCTCTCAATGAATGCAAGTAGTACTATGGAAAGAAAATATATTATTGATTATGCATTACGGCAGAAAGATATTAATAGGATCATTCTCACTTTTGATACGGGCTTAGAACAACACACAAAAACACATAAAAAATTTCCACTTGAGAAATATAGTTTCTTATATGACGATTCCATTTTTAATGATTTAAAAGTCTATTGGAATGATAAGTTTATTACTTGTTTATTAAAATGGTCAAAATCAAAATCTTGTATAGGGGAAAAGAGAAAGCTACAACGAACAAAGGACTGGTTTAACAAACTATATAGAAAAAACTCGAAGATATCTGGAGTAGAGAATTGGGTAACAAATAAAAAAGGACGGTGGAACAGAGTTGTGGCGCCAAACTTTATCAGTCATTTAGAGCACCCAATCAAGTCTGAAGATGAGTATCTTGAAAAACTTAAGTTAACGAAACAAATTATTGATGATAGCTTATTTTCAGTCATAAGGAAGAATGAAGAGGTAAGGTTTGATGTGGTTCTTCCACCTTATTCAAGGTTTTTATATGCTTTATGGCGTGAAAAAAACCCCTATAAATATCAACTTTATTTAGACACAATGAAATATCTTATCTATCGAGGGGAAAAGTTTCATAATTTGTCTGTATTCTCATTTGACGATATGCAATATCTAGAAAATTTAAATAACTATAGTGACATGCGCCATTACAACATAGACATGAATGCAACTATGCTGGCATTAATGTCGGAGGAAAAGAGCGTTATTAGTGTTGATAATATAGAGTTTTTTATAGATATAATTGGTGAGAAAAACAAACACTACAAATCTGATGAAGAACTGGAGTATTTACTAAATAATTTGAGTGATAGAATTTGAATATAGACTATAAAAAAGCAGAAGATAAATGTTAGCAATTTTTGATATGTCAGCAGTAAATGTTAAACGGTATAACTCTGAATTCCTAAAAAGACATATTGAGCAATACATTGCTTACGTTGATGATCCTGATTGTTGTGATGATTTAATTAGCCCTAACACGACTTTAGTATGCACTGCGGGGTGGTCAATACAACGAGTAATAAAGAGCTTTAAGAAACAAAATATTTCTGCAGTGATGATTAGTGGTCAGCGCCCAGCTGACTTTAGGATAATTCTTGCAGCAAACACCCTCAATATTCCGACCATTTATAAAATGCATGGTTTGTATGTTGCTGAAGTTAAGCGCAATACCGCATTTTATTTTTTGAATATGAAGAAAGTAATAAGAACATTTGGTTACTTAATCAATATAGGGCGCTTTACCAAACAGGTAAGAACTCCTATAGGTATTTTACTTTCTTTTATTTTTGGTTTTTCACGTAAACCATGGATGGTTGCTAAAGTATTGCAAGTTGACCATTGTTTAGTTTGGAGTAAATATTGGCGGCCATGGCATGAACGACATTGGTTTATGAGTCCGCGAGAGGGCTGGACTACAATTGGTAATCCAGACACGGTTAAGTTCAGTAGTATCAAGATGAGCGATTTGAGTGTTTGTTATGTGTATCAGACACTGGTTGAAGATGGTCGAATTACTAAGAAAATGATGGAAGACTTTTATGATGAGCTTGCAGTAGTTGCTCGCAATAAAAAAATTAATATAAGTGTGAAGTGGCATGCTAGAGGTGATGCTAGTGCTCGAGAAAGGTTGGAATCTAGAGGCTTCAGTGTACATGAAGAGTTACCGCTAGCTAAGGTCTATATTGGGCATTTTTCTTCTTTGTTAGGTTTAGTGCCGTTGGTAGATGGTGCTTTAGTCATCTTTGAGCTTGAAGGGCACCCAACTCCGAAGCCAATAAGGCAATGTGCAACCGTGATTGTAAATGAGATGAAGAATTTAGAGGAAGTCTTGAGCTCTCCTTGTGTACCTGATGAAAATAAGAGGGAACAAGCTGAGTATTATTTCGGAACATATTATTCAGATAGTGTCGAATATAATATTGTTTCTCAATACCTTCGTTCTTAAACTAGGCCTTACCAGTCCGGAATTAGTTGGCAGCCACAAATTATAACTTCTTTGGTTAGCTACTCTTCTGAATAGCCTAAAATTTTAATTTCTTTTTTGAATGCATTGCTTACTGAAGAAATTAACTCACCATATTCAGATTGGCAGTCCCTCCAGCCACTAATAGCACCTCTTTTACGTGAGGAGTTTGAATACTGCGATACCTTTAATTCCAGCCTTTCTTTTTCAAGGCTACAGTCTAAGTTTAGAAAATCAAAAATACGCTGAAACTCTGATTCAGGTGATAAAACTAGGTCTTCATACTTCACAACATGGCAGTCCATAGATGGTGGTCTGTTAACAAACCAACTATCTATATGTTTTTTATATGCATCGAATATACTGAGTGGTGCGAACTCTGACTTTCTGGAATTAACCTTGTGACGATCTTCAAAGGTTGCAAAGAAGTAGCAAACTTCATTAATAAACTCACTTTGAGTAATTGATAAATCTTTTGTAGACTGCACAAATTCATAAAAGGAAATAAATACGTCGCGCGGGTCTCTGATTATTAGGATAAATTTATCTGGAGTCCCAAAGTCAGGTACAAACCTGTCTATTTCATCTAGCAGGAGTTCATAAGAAGGTGTGTGGGATTTTAATGAGAGTATATTGTTTTGATTGACTTTAGGTGACCCATAAAGTGAGCGGCATAAAAGTCCGCTTGATCCCTCTAAAACGGACTGTAGAAAATTAGTTCCTGACCTTGGAAAACCTACCAAGTATGAGGGAAGAGAATAACCCAGTGACTTCACTTCATCTTCAGATAACAATTGATGTTGCTCTGGTAGACGCTTTTCACTTGTTGTAGTTTTATTTAAAGCATTACTATTTGATATAGAGAGACATCTGCTGTCACTTAGTATTTTATTAAGAATCTCTTCATTATTTAATATTTTTTGAAATGCTCGTTCTCCACCCAGTATTTTATCAAGCGTTTTGTTTCCACTTAGTATTTTTTCAATTGTTTTATCGCTACTTAGTATTTTGTTAAGTATTTTTTCGTTGTCTAACGATTTTCTATAGATAACATCATCTGAAATAAATCTCTGAAAACATTTGTTAACAAGCACTTTTCTAAATTTCTTAAAAGTATTTGTTATTTTATTTGTTTTTCCATAACCAGAGGTTTCTTTTTTATTTTCTAACATCGCCTTATACCTTTTTAACTTCTCATCAATTGACTTCAAGTTGGGAGAATACATTTTGGCTTTGCCCATAAAAAACAGAGATACTTTGACCATTTCATAGCGCTCTAAAAATAAAGCAATATCTCTAAAAAAATGCCCGGTTCTGATATCATCGCGTTTAAAACGCTTCAACAACTGGCTACGATATTTTTTATCACTAGCGAAGATGGTTTTATACTTTTTTAGTTTCTGGTCAATCGACTCTATGGTGGGAGAATACATTTTAGCTTTATCAATAAAAAAAAGAGCTTCATCGTTCATCTCATAATTTTCTAAAAATAAAGCAATATCGTTAAAAAAATGTTCGGTTCCAGCACGCTCGCCTTTAAAACACTTCAACAGCTGGTCGCGCTGTTTCTCATCAATAGCGATGCTAGCACATTGTGACTGTATAATGCTATCGAGGTTGTATTGCACAATATTCTTATTATCAGATGCAATCCATTCTAATAGTTTATTTAATGTTTCAGAGCTCACGCTATCAATATTAGGAGCTTGTCTTCTATCGTTAATATAATCGTGCGTTAATTTCTTTAACACTGGAGTAAGGAATGGGTATATAGATTTTATCTCATTACTGAAAACGTGGTCATAGATTATCCGTGGTGTTTCGTCAGGTATGTCATTAACTGTATATTCTATTCCCATATTTTCATTGAGCCACCGACAGCTTTTAGATAGTTTTTCTATAGAGATATTGATATCAGCGCAATCTTTTCCTATTTGGAACTTTTTACCCGTTAAGCCATAGAAAAGAGAGTAGTCTAGATGAATTCTTCCTTCTGAAATTCGGTTGCCATTTAGCATAGGGATGGCATGATTAATGAAATCAATAATATCGATTGCTTTATCAGAGATGCTAGAATTACTGTTTATGATATTGATATCGGCAATTAAGTCATTTGATATGCCAGTCACATTAAGAAAATGGCCCACAGGCCCTAGTTTATGTTGGCAAGCATCCTCGAACTTATAGGCTATGACTGAATTTTTACCGAAGACAGTAAATAACTTTTTGAATTTTGATTCATAAAGAAAATCAAATTTTTTTTCCCTTCCCCCACTGGATGTTCTTTTCCTCTGTTGAACTAGGGAGTTGAGGAAATCAATTGGGTTTCTTGTTGATATTACAATATGTATCTTAGCTGCAGGAACGAGATTGTTTAAAAAAGTTTTACATCTATCGAGCTCTTGCGGAGTAAAGTTAGATATACTTTCGCCAGAGTATATGACATTACTGCAATTTGTTTCACTGATTTCTTGGTAAATAACGTCAGTGTTTTTCTTATTTATTAATTTTATTTTTTCTGCATCCAACCCAAGTTTAATGCTCGTATGCTGATTTTCAGGGTTATCCCAGCATAGCATTCTAAAAATACTGGAGTGGTTTTTTGGAAGCTGCTTACTATAGAAATAACCGTTTTTTTCAAGCAACTCTCGGTTAGCAAATAAAGTATCTTGTATGCTTGACGTTGCTGTTTTTGACATGCCGATATGTAAATAGAGGTTTTTTATATGGTTATTTTTCATGGTTTCTTAGTAAATATAAGATTAGTAAGTGCCTAGTGAATGACGCTGAAGAAGATATGTAAGCAGTTATTGATAAAGCTATAGCACTCAACTTATAAATTGTAGACTTTATTAAGTCAAAGAGTACGGGGAGGACATGGTTGAGTCAAGCTAAACCGCCACTTGGACGCTTTTTATGGATGACACAGAGAAGTGATGGTTTTAACCGTTGTTAGAATAGTAGTCTGTATATTTTATTGTTACCTGTTATGGTTGTGTCCATGCGGTTTGGAGGGTATCATGCGCGTAGCTAATTTTCTAACAATGCTGCTAGGGGCAGAAGGAATATAAAATCGCAAACAACGTTTTTCGTGTCAAATTTGGTATCGTGAATGCTGAAAAATAAAAATATATTGCTTACTGGTGGAAGTCGTGGAATTGGTAAGGCGATAAGAAGTGCTCTCGAATCCGAAGGGGTTAACTGCATTGCTCCTTCTAGAAGTGAATTGGATATTTCTGATTTATCAAGTATAGAGGCATTCTTTTCTTCTTTGGATGTAGAGCTCGATGGGCTTGTGAATAATGCAGGAATAAACATCATAAGCCCAGTTGAAACCATTAATGATGTCGATACTGAACAAATGATAAAAATAAATTTGATTGCTCCGCTAAAACTTATTAGGCATACGGTTAAAGGTATGAGAAATAAGCAATCTGGTAAGATTGTGAATATAAGTTCCATTTGGGGAGTTAGGTCAAAGGAAAATAGGTCCTTATATTCTTTGACCAAGTTTGGTTTAAATGGTGTTACGAAATCTTTAGCTCATGAGTTAGGGCCTGATAATATTTTGATAAACTCCGTGGCACCGGGTTACGTAAACACAGAGATGACCAATCAAAATGTCCCTGAGGATATTCAAAAAGAGATTGCCGAAACTATACCTCTAGGTAGGTTTGCTAACCCCGATGAAATAGCTAAACTAGTGTTATTTCTTTTGTCTGATGACAATACTTATATAACAGGGCAAACAATAGTTATTGATGGAGGTTTTTTAGCGTGAACATTACAATTGAGTCAAATATTAGAAATTATGATGTGTTTTTTGAAGACTCATTTTCTTTTATTGAGGATCTCCAAAATGAGAATGACCCAGTCTTTGTGATTGATCAGAATGTCTATGCTTTGTATAACAAAGAGCTTGAGGGAATACCTAAGGAAAGACTTTTTTTGTTCAATGCTATTGAAGAAAATAAAACGTTTGACTATATAAAGGAAATTTACGACTTTCTTCTTTCCAAATCGGTGAAACGAAGCTCTACTTTTATATCAATTGGTGGTGGGATTACCCAAGACATTACAGGTTTTGTTGCGTCTACTTTTTTCCGAGGCCTTAAGTGGGTTTTTGTGCCAACAACCTTTTTGGCCATGACGGATAGTTGTATTGGTAGTAAGACATCGGTCAATTACGATAAGCATAAAAATTTAATGGGGACATTCTACCCACCAAGTAAGATTTATATAAATAAAGACTTTTTATTAACTTTAAAAGAGCTGGATTTTTACAGTGGAATAGGTGAAACAATTAAGTTTCAACTGATGGAGGAATCTTATCCGAAGGATTTTGAATCTGTTTTGGAAAAGGTTAATAAAGTAATCGTTGACGAAGATGATAGAAACACTGTTATTTTGGAAAATATGAATATTAAAAAATCGTATATGGATGGCGATGAGTTTGACTTAGGTAGAAGAAATCTGTTGAATTATGGGCATTGTTTTGGACATGCGCTTGAAACCTCATCTGATTACTATATCCCGCACGGAATAGCTGTAAATATTGGCATGGTTTTCGCTAATTGTATTGCAGAAGATAGAGGTTTGATTACAAGTGAAGATTCTGATTTTGTTAACTATAAAATTTTGCTTCCAAATGTTCCACTTAGTTTAAGACAGAAGGATTTTGATGCTTCCATTCTTCTAGAGTCCATGAAAAACGATAAGAAGCGGGTGGGCGAGTTTCTCTCGGTTATAATCCCTGGTGAGGAATTTAGAATGGTTAAAGTGAATGATATAACAGACGCTGAGTTCGAGATGGGGCTGAACAAAACACAGAGTATTTTTTTTAAGGATGAGCATGAATACAACTGAAAAAAGAATGGTAGAGCTTTTAAAAAGGCTCACCGATGAATGTGGTGTTATTGAAATAAAAGCCGAGTATGAAAATGAGGGTAGTAGGCCAGACGAGCTAATGCGATTAAAAGATGTTGCTGGCAGTGCTGGCTTACCAGTTATTATCAAAGTGGGTGGCGTTGAAGCCGTCTCAGATATCTATAGCGCGATTACTCTAGGTGCAAAGGGTGTTATTGCACCTATGGCTGAAACCAAGTTTGCTGTAAGTAAGTTTACTAGTGCAATAGAACAATTTGTTCCATCAGATACCCGTGCAGATATAGGCTTTTATATTAATATTGAAACGATTACTGCCTATAATAATATAGATGAAATATTGTCACTGAATGAACTTTCTATTTTAGAGGGTATTACAATTGGCCGAGTGGACTTTACGGCATCAATGGGTAAAGACCGAGAGTTTGTAAATAGTCCCGAGATGCTTCAATACTGTGAAAATATATTCACCAAATGTAGAGAAAAAAATCTAAAGTGTGCATTAGGTGGAGCAATATCTACTGAAACCGAAGGTTTTATTCGTCACCTTGTAGAAAGAGAACTTGTAGATAAATTTGAAACACGGAAAGTAGTGTACGATAAGACAGCTGTGGATACTATGGAGAAAGGTATATCACTGGGTGTCGAATTTGAGTTGCTATGGTTAGAAAGTAAAGAAACGCACTACCACAGAATAAAGATTGAAGATCAAAAGCGGATATTAATGCTTAAAAATAGACTGAAATACTAATTTATTTAAGGTGAGCTGAAATATGATTACTCCAAAGCATAAATATATTGCCGAAATACCAGCTCGTATTGGTAGCAATAGAGTTAAAAGAAAAAATATACGCATGCTAAATGGCAAGCCGATGATTCAATATGCTATTGATGCATGTAAAAACTCATTAAAAGTTGAAAAAGTATTTGTTAATACGGATAGCGACTTGATTGGCAAGATTGCTATCAGTAATGAGGTGGGCTTCTACAAGAGATTAGAACATTTGGCGTCTGACACTTGTAAGCAAGATGAGTTTAACTATGATTTCCTAATGAATATGGATTGTGAAGCTATTATTATGGTTAACCCAGTTGCTCCACTGATAGAAGGGTCTGATATTGATAGTGCTATTACTTACTTTGAAGAGATGAATCTTGATTCTTTAATCAGTACGAAGCAAGAAAAATTACACGCTTTCTTTCAGGATAACCCCCTGAATTTTTGTACGGACTCATTGCTTCCTGCGACTCAAGATATTGCACCGGTGGATATCTGTACTTGGAATATATGTATTTGGAGAAAAGAAACATTTATCAAATCATACGAAGAGAATGGATATGCTGCATTTAGTGGGAAAGTAGGCTTGTGGCCTGTAGACCCAATGAAGGCTATAAAAATAAGTTATGAAGAAGACTTTAGAATGGCTGAAGAGATTATCAAATCTCGTGAAGTACGAACTTCTGAATACAAGCCTGAGTATTACGACGATGAATTGTAGCCAAAAAGTATGCGAGTAATTTAATCTGTTTACCTGTGCCAGCACAAATTCTAAATAAATCAAGGTGAAGCTGAATTGATTTCATCAATAACGTCGATGTAGATATACGCTTTCTAGTTGCTAAATATGCAACTGAAATAGAACTTTTTCTAAAAATATGGAAATTCAGTTTGTGTGACAATGATACTGTTTGTGTTTTTAAGAAAAATTCAAAATTATATTATAAATTTCTGAGTGTTTTGATATTTAAAACACTCTTTGTTTAAATTGTAGTATTAAGCTAAATAAGAGCCTAGAGTCAGAGTAATATGATATTTTTATGATTAAAACTTTCAAAAAGCACTAAGCTTCAGCGGTATGCTTTCCAAAAGAGCTCCTTGAGGCTAGAGGCTGTTTATAGCGCTAATTGTCGACAAAGAAAGTGCTTGGGATTTTAAATTTCATAAGCGGTATCTAACGTAAAAGGAGTGAACTGACATGAAGTCAGTGCTTGAAATTGCACTTAATAACCTGACTTCAGGTAGAATTAAGATATGATTATTGATAAATTAGAAAACTGGAAATATTATCACTTTGGACCTGCATGGAAACTGGCTTTCGATTTCTTGACTTCATTGACTCCCGAATCAGAAGAGAGAATGTATAGTATTCAAGGCAATGATATCTTTGCCTATGTTATGAGTTATCAAACGAAAGAACCTGAGTTGGCGACGCTTGAGGCACATCAAAAATACGTAGATATTCAGGGGGTACTCATTGGAAGCGAAGGGTTTGAGTGGTTTACTAAAAAAGGACTTGAAGTGAATGTTCCATACAATGAATCTAAAGATGTCGAGTTTTTTAGACGGTCTTGGCCTGGGGCTGCTCGAGTCGACATATTCCCCGATACATTTGTTATGTTTTATCCTCAAGATGCACACATGCCTGCATTAGTTGTTGATGGAAAATCAGAGTTCATAAAAAAAGTAGTAGTAAAAATAAAAGCTGAACTTTTGACAGAAATAAACTAACCCTGATTTAGGCTAAGCCGATAAAATGAATAACGAAAACTCTTAAAATAAGAACGTTGCATAAAAGCATTCTAGTGGAACCAGTTATACTGAAATCATTAGTACTATATCGAACTAAGTGTGAAGGAAAATATTAGGCATGCAATTTAGAAAGTTAGGGAGAACAGATTTAGAAGTTTCAGAAATTGCAGTCGGTTGTTCTGGATATTGGGGCAATAAAAAATTCCCCGAAAAAAAAGCAGAAGCTATTATTTTCGAAGCATTTGAAAGAGGTGTTAATTTTTTTGATACAGGGCATAACTATTGTAACTTTAATGCGGAGCCACGCTTAGGAAACATAGTAAAAAATATTCTATCAAGCAATGACAGGTCTAAACTGGTTATTTCTAGTAAAGCTGGCACTATTACACCATCAACTCCAATATTTTCTAAGAAAGCAATAATATCTAAGGACTTTTCACCTGATCACATTGAGAAATCATGCTCGGAATCAATTCAAAATTTAAATTGTGGCTACCTTGATATATTCCAGCTACACGGTATTACTGAATCACAAGTTACCCCAATGCTCATTGAACGACTAGCTTCGATGAAAGAAAAAGGACTGTTTCGTTACCTAGGCGTAAATACACACTCTGAACAAGATATGCTGTATGTATCTAAACACCCAGAATTGTTTGACATGGTTTTAGTTGATTATAACTTGCTTCAACTTGATCGTGAACATGTAATTAATGAGTTATATAAAGCAGGTATTGGTATTGTGGCAGGTACAGTGCTTGCGCAAGGACATTTGGTTGAAGGCAAGATAGGCACTATTAAAAGTGTTGCAGATATTTGGTATTTGGCCAGAGCCATACTCAAGCCAAGTGGGCGTAGGTTATCTAAAAATTCTAAGAAAATGAGGAAAGCTATATCAAGGTCAAGTAGCATGACTGCTGCACAAATAGCATTTGCCTATGTTTTAGAAAACGAAGCTATATCCAGTTGTGTGTTTGGTACTACGAAAATTTCTAATTTATTAGAGGTTATTGATTCTACCAATAAAACTTTAGATAAAGATTTTAAAACATCAATACGACAGTCATTTAATGCTCTTCCAGAAAAAATTAGTATGTAAGCTTGAGATCCCTCATCACAAAATGTGCGTGCGTGACTCTTGCATTTTTGATATATAAAAGGTTATGAATATTAATGAAAAGACGCGTTGATTTTATGCTTGCTTTAGTAGTAATGTTATTTTTATTATTACCAATGGTTTTGATTACTGTGTTAGTCAAACTGACATCTAAAGGTCCTATTTTGTATTGGTCTGATCGAGTAGGTAAAAATAATACTATTTTTAAAATGCCCAAATTTCGTAGTATGGATCTCAATACTCCAACTGTAGCTACTCACTTATTGAAAGATCCGAAAAGCGTATTAACACCTATTGGTGATTTTCTGCGTAAATCGAGTTTAGATGAACTGCCTCAACTCTGGTCAATCTTAAAAGGTGATATGAGTTTTGTCGGGCCGAGACCTGCCTTGTTTAATCAAGATGATTTGATTGCCTTGCGCACTGAAAATGGGGTTGATAACTTAGTGCCTGGTTTAACTGGCTGGGCTCAAATCAATGGTCGGGATGAATTGCCTATTCCCCACAAAGTAGCTTTAGATGTCGAGTATCTTCAATGTCATTCTTTATCGATGGATATTAAGATTATTTGGCTTACATTTATTAAAGTATTAAAAAAAGATGGAGTTTCTCATTAATGGATTTATATTATTAAGTAAGTGTAATTAAATATACTCACCCCTATAATTCTCTCTGCTTGCAATGACGGTATGTTATCTCTAGTCTTTATCTACAAAGTATAAAACAAAGCAACTTTTGAATTTATTTGGCTCTAATACTCTATTTCTAGACGCTTTGATTCGTTCACATGGTCTTGTTTATCTAGAAGGGCCCATTATGGTCATGTAGTTATGATTAATATCCTTAAACTGATATTTTCGATATGAAACATAACTATTAATGCATTGATCTAAAATAAATTTGATTATCGAGAAGTGTAGGAACAGCTTTCGCTGTGAATTGACTCCCCTTAGAAGTAGGGCTTTTTTAGCTCAGCATTTTTTCGCGACCTATGTGGCCCCTACTAAGAAAATTTATTTGTAAAAGGAGATATTGTCTTTTTGTACCTCCGGTAATAAGTAAATACTTAGTAATGAAAAGTCAGATTGAAAAAAGTTTTCAATAATAGCCAAAGTTCTAGATTTAATTGCAAGTTGCTAGATTTTACTCATTGGACTAATATTCAAGGTAGGTTATCTAACTTGGATAACCCCTTATACAGGGAGTATATGGAGATGAAGTTCAATAAACTATTAGGAGTAGGATTACTGGGTGTTATGTTATTAACAGGCACTGCATTTGCAATGGACAAAATAAATATCAATACGGCAACTTCATCGGAGTTGCAAACATTGAATGGGGTAGGTGAGGCAACCGCTGATGCCATTATTCTATATCGTGAAGAAAAAGGACTATTTACATCAGTCGAAGGCTTAGTTAATGTCAAAGGAATTGGCACTAAGAAAGTAGAAAAATTAGCGGATAGTTTAACTGTTTCCGATATAGAGAAATAGTTGTTTTAAGTGTTGCTAGGCGCAGTTAGATTGTTGTTAACTGCGCCTTTTTTTTGGATGAATGTTATTAAAAATTGAGCTCACTTATTCAGCCTCTCTCATATAATACTCACAAAAATAAGCGGCTGATGATTAGTCTAATTAATCAGATAAATTACTGGTGAGTTCCTGCTGCAAGTTATGTTGTTCATCTTTATTTAATGAATCACCGTTAAGTGTTGAGATGAAAAATACATCCTCCACTTGATCACCTAATGTAGTAAGTTTGGCATTGATAAGTTGGGTGTCTTGTTGCAACAGAACTTGAGCAATTGAAGAGAGTAATCCAGGTCGGTCATGGGTTTTAAGCTCCATAACGGTGTGGTTTTGTTCTTTATTGGTTTTAAAGTGAATATTGGGTATGGTTTCGAACAATTTCATTTTTCTAGGCGTAATAACGGCGCTATAGGTTTTAGTTTCGAGCAGAGTATTCAGTTGATCCTCTAGCGCTTTGATAATGTCAGTTTCTTGTTGATGAGAGGAGTTTACTATATAGACATTAAGGGCATCGCCATTGGATGTGATACTAATTTTTGCGTCAAGAATATCTAGCTGTAGCTGTTCAAGGCAGGCAGTGGTTGTAGCAAAAATACGCGGCTTATCCTTAGTAAAAATAAATATCTCATACATGTTTTCTTGATCATGTTTTCTGCTGTGTACAAGGGTTGTCAGCATTGGGTTTTGTAGACGACAGATAGTATGCCAGGTGATTTCATCCACGGTGTGTCGTAGAAAGTAGTCTGGCTCATAATGCTGCCATAAATCGTTAATTTGTTGCTCTGAAAACGATTGAGCAACTAGGGCTTTTAATGCCTCAGCTTGTTGATGTTGACTTTGTTCAGAAGTACTCATAGCTACTTCATCAGAATGAGCTAGCCATTGTTTGGTGGTTTGATAAAGTTGCCTTAATAAAGAATCACGCCAGCTATTCCATAGATTATTATTGGTTGCACGAATATCGGCAACCGTTAACAAATAAAGGTAATTCAGCCTATCGGTGGACTCTACAATGTCACCAAATGTTTTAATCACTTCTGGATCATGGATATCAAATTTCTGTGCTGTTGCTGACATCATAAGATGTTGGCTGACTAAGAAGGTAACAATGCCAGTGTCATAATCATCTAAGTTATGTTGTTTGCAAAATGCGGCTGCATCAACCATACCCAATTTACTATGATCGCCACCACGACCTTTAGCAATATCATGAAATAAACCGGCAATAAAGAGTAGTTCTGGTTTGGGAAGTTGTTCATACACTTCGGAACAAAGTGGAAATTCTTCTTGGTATTCGGAGCAAGAAAATCGTCGTAAATTTCTCACAAGAAATAATGTGTGTTCATCAACCGTATAAACATGAAATAGGTCATGTTGCATTTGGCCGACAATTTGCCCAAAGGCAGGCAGGTAGGCGCCAAGGATCCCTAATCTATTCATACGGCGAAATTCGTGTGTAATGCCTTTAGGCTGACGAATAATCTCCATAAATAAATTACGATTTTTGATGTCAGCGCGAAAATATTTGTCTATAAGATGTTGATGAGCATGAAGCTGGCGAATAGTATCGGCTCGAATACCCTTTATTTCAGGCTGTTGTTGTAATATTAAAAATACTTCGAGCATCGCGTAAGGGTAAAAAGCAAAGATCCCTGAATTGATTGTCTCTAGATAGCCATTATGGATCTGGAATCGCCTGTTGATAGGTTCAACTTTAGGTGGCTCATCAGCAAGAATGATATTTTCTTCAAATAATTGTAATAAAAGCTCATTCATTTGGCTGACTGAGCGAGCACAACGATAATAATCCTTCATGAAATGTTCGACAGCAAGCCGACTTTCTGTTTCCTGATAGCCAAGTTTTATGGCCAATTCTCGTTGTTGATCGATGAGCAGTTTTTCTTGTTTACGACCGGCTGACAGATGAAGTGCAAATCGAACGCGCCATAAAAACCGTTGGGCTTTTTCTAATTGATTATATTCACTTGAGGCTAAAAATCCTTTTTGGTTTAAGCCTTGCAAATCGCTGACATCAAAATGTTGTTGAGCAACCCAGTTAATGACCTGTAAATCGCGTAAGCCCCCCGGTGATTCTTTAATATTAGGCTCTAGATTGTTGATAGAGTCATTGTATTTGAGATGCCGCTGCAGCTGCTCTTGTTTTTTCTGTTGATAAAAGCGGCGAGTATCCCAGGTTTTATGATTAATGGTCAGCTGTTCTAATGAGGTATATAAGGCGTGTTCACCACATAATAAACGAGTTTCTAATAAGTTGGTTGCAATGGTAATGTCATCTTCTGCTTGTTGGCGACATTCTGCAATGGTGCGAACACTATGACCAATCTCTAAGCCTACATCCCAAAGTTGGGTTAAAAATGAAGATAATTCACTCGGTGGTTGCTCTGAAATAGATTCATCAAGCAATATTAATAAATCGATATCTGAATATGGGTGGAGTTCACCACGGCCATAACCACCGACGGCAATTAGACTGGCAGGAATATCAGTTGAAATATGATGCTGCCATATAGCTTGCAATACTTCGTCAACAAAAATAGCTCGCTGATGCACTAATTCAATAATGTCTTGTTGGCTTTCGAATTGTTGTTGCAGATAAGCCTGACCGTGCTCTAATGCCGTTCGATAAAAAGTTATATCGAAGGTAGCTGAATCAGATTGAGTATGAGTGCTAAGCTGCCAAAGTGATAATAATGGGCTAGTCATCAACTAAATCACTTCATCTTTACGTAAGGTCAAGATTTCGTGACCTGTTTCAGTAACTAAAATGGTGTGTTCCCATTGTGCTGATAAAGAACGATCTTTGGTCACTACCGTCCAATTATCAGGTAATTGTTTGATATGTCTTTTGCCCGCATTAATCATCGGTTCAATCGTAAAAGTCATTCCGGCTTCTAGTGCCAAGCCGGTGCCTGGTGTCCCATAGTGTAATACTTGTGGATCCTCATGGAAAACGAGACCAATACCATGACCACAATATTCTTGTACGATGGAGAAATTTTGGGCTTCAGCATGACGTTGGATAGCATGGCCAATATCGCCTAGTTGAATACCAGGTTTGACCATGGCAATACCAATTAACATCGCTTCACGTGAGTTAGCGGATAAACGTTGAGCAAGAATAGATGTTTTACCTAAATGAAACATCTTACTCGTATCACCATGATAGCCATCTTTAATCACGGTGATATCAATATTGATAATATCGCCTTCCTTAAGCTTTTTGTCGCCTGGAATGCCATGACAGATAACGTGATTAACAGAAGTACAAATGGATTTTGGAAAACCATGGTAATTAAGAGGAGCAGGGATCGCTTGCTGGACATCAACAATATAATTATGACAAATCTTATCTAATTCGTCGGTAGTAATGCCAGCTATCACATACGGTTCAATCATTGTAAGTACGTCAGCTGCTAGTCGGCCAGCGATACGCATTTTTTCAATTTCTGCTGATGTTTTAATACTGACGGCCATGATTAAGTAGTTTCCTAAAAGTTAAGCAAAATAATTTAAGACTAGTTTGCCGGAAAATAACCGAAACGACTAGTTTTTGATAGTTTGTATGATGCTGTTTAGCTAAATTATGAGCTGATTACTCGCCTGTTTCCAGCGCTTGATTATGATTAATATTGTTTTTGGGCGAATAGTAAATAGTTAAAAAGGATAATCTCCTACTAGCATTGGCGATAAATAGATCGATATTACTTTGTTTTTATACGGTATTTGTGGAATAATATGCGCGCCTAATACAAGGCACAAATCACACATGCACCGGCACAAGTCTCGGGGTGCTGACAGCGTAACTAGTTGGTCGATACTTGGGGTGTGTGGAGGTTTAACCCCACAATTAATATAAAGGTTTTATTTAAAATGGCAAAAACAACAATGCGCCAAATGCTTGAAGCAGGCGTTCATTTCGGTCACCAAACTCGTTACTGGAACCCTAAAATGGGTCCATTTATCTTTGGTAAACGTAATAACATCCATATCTTGAATCTTGAACACAGCTTACCTATGTTCAACGATGCGTTAAACTTTGTAGGTAAATTGGCTTCTAAAAAAGGTCGAGTCCTATTTGTTGGTACTAAACGTGCTGCTCAAGATCCTATCCGTGAAGATGCAGAACGTGCTGGCATGCCGTATGTCAATCGCCGCTGGTTAGGTGGTATGTTGACTAACTACCAAACCGTGCGTAAATCAATTAAACGTTTAGATACTATTCAAGAAATGATCGAGTCAGGTAAATTAGAAGGCTTGAAAAAGAAAGAAGTTCTAAACTTGACTCGCGAACAAGAAAAATTAGAAAAAAGCATCGGTGGGATCCGTAAAATGGGTGGTCTACCTGATGCCTTATTTGTTATCGATGTTGATCATGAACGTATAGCAATACAAGAAGCTAATAAATTAGGCATTCCTGTTATTGCCGTGGTTGACTCTAATAGCAACCCAGATGGTGTTGACTACGTGATCCCTGGTAATGATGATTCAATGCGTGCTATCAAGCTTTACACTAACAGCATGGCTGAAGCGATTTTAGAAGGTCGCGCATCTGTTGCAACTGGCGCTGAAGAGATGGCTGAAGTTGTTGCAGAAACTACTGAAGCAGCTCCAGCTAGTCCTGAAGCCGCTGCTGAGTAACATCGTCTAGTTAAATCAAGTATGCAGGCTCACTAGTTTAGTGGGCCTGTATTGTATGTATGGCTAGTTTTGCTAGCTAAACATAGTTCAGAAAGATAAAGGGTTAAACAAATGGCAATTACTGCTGCATTAGTAAAAGAACTGCGTGACCGTACTGGCTCAGGCATGATGGAATGTAAAAAAGCGTTGGTCGCCTCTAATGGTGATGTTGAAGTCGCAATTGATGAAATGCGTAAGTCTGGTTTGGCTAAAGCAGATAAAAAATCTGATCGCATCGCAGCTGAAGGTGTTGTTGCTATTGAAATCAGTACTGATGGTCAACAAGCCGTTATGCTAGAAATCAACTCTGAAACTGATTTTGTGGCTAAAGCAGAAGACTTTATTGCTTTTGTAAGCAATGTCTCTAAAGCTGTTTTAGCGGCACAACCTGCTGATCTTGATGCCTTAATGGCATTGGCCGTCAATGACGCTGGCGATACAATCGAAACAGTTCGTCAAGCTTTGGTCGCTAAAATTGGTGAAAATATTAAGATCCGTCGTTTTGCATTGATGACTACTGAAGAGGGTGTCATTGGCTCATATCGCCATGGTGACCGTATTGGTACGATGGTTAAATTGACTGGCAATAATATTGCACTTGCTAAAGACTTAGCCATGCACGTTGCTGCTAATCGTCCACAGGCTATTTCTGCTGATGACTTACCTGCTGAATTGCTTGAAAAAGAACGTGATATCGTTGCAACTCAAGCAAAAGACAGTGGCAAACCAGAAGCTATTATTGAAAAAATGGTTGCTGGCCGCATGAGCAAATTTGTTAATGAAATTAGTTTAATGGGTCAACCTTTTGTTAAAGATCCAGATGTAACAGTTGAAAAACTAGTTAAAAAAGCAAACGCATCAGTCGAAGCATTTGAGTTTTTCGAAGTAGGTGATGGTATTGAGAAAGCAGTAGATAACTTTGCTGAAGAAGTAATGGCACAAGTGAAAGGTAACTAAATAATGACTGAAACGGGCAATAAACCAGCTTACAAACGTGTACTACTTAAATTAAGTGGTGAGGCGTTAATGGGCAATGGAGACTACGGCATCCAGCCGGAGGTTATCGCCCGTTTTGCATCAGAAATCTCTGAGCTCAGCGCACAAGGCGTTGAGCTTGGGATTGTTATTGGTGGTGGTAATATCTTTCGTGGCGCAGGTTTAGCAGCAAGCGGTATGGATCGTGTTAGTGGCGATCATATGGGCATGTTAGCAACGGTTATGAATGCATTAGCATTACAAGATGCCCTAGAGCAAAAAGGTTCTTTTTGCCGCGTCATGTCAGCAATACAAATTAATGAAGTTTGTGAAGATTATTTACGTCGTCGTGCCATTCGTCATTTAGAAAAAGGTCGCATTGTTATTTTTGCTGCAGGTACCGGTAATCCTTTTTTCACAACGGATTCTGCTGCCAGTTTACGTGCTGTTGAAATTGGTGCTGACTTGTTGATTAAAGCAACACAAGTAGATGGCGTATACAGCGCTGATCCTAAAAAAGATCCTAATGCGGTTCGTTATAATGAGTTAAGTTATGATGAAGTTATTAATAAACGACTGGCAGTAATGGACACCACTGCTGTTGTGATGTGTCAAGAACAACATATGCCGTTACGCATATTTGACGTGCATAAGGAAGGTAACTTGACCAAACTTATTTATGGCGAAAATATTGGTACTCTAGTTAAATAAATATAGAGCTCAAACTAGCCATAATATTAGCTAAGTAGGATAAAAAATGATTGAAGATATTAAACAAGATGCAGCCGAAAGAATGACAAAAAGTGTCGGCGCATTGACAACTGCAATGGCTAAGATCCGTGCAGGTCGAGCACATACAAGTCTATTAGACCATGTCATGGTGTCGTACTATGGATCAGATGTGCCTTTAAGCCAGGTGGCTAATGTAGGTATTGAAGATTCTCGTACTTTAACCGTCACCCCTTGGGAAAAACCGATGTTATCGGTGGTTGAAAAAGCGATCATGACTTCAGACTTAGGTGTTAACCCTAATAGTGCGGGTATGACCATTCGAATTCCAATCCCACCTTTGACGGAAGAACGCCGTAAAGATATGGTTAAAGTAGCTAAATCTGAAGCAGAAGGTGCGCGCATTGCTATTCGTAATATTCGTCGTGATGCCAATAGCACCTTGAAAGAATTATTAAAAGAAAAAGAAATTTCAGAAGATGAAGAACGTGGTGCAGAAGAAGTGATTCAAAAATTAACGGATTCCACCATTAAAAATATTGACAGCGTGTTAGCTGATAAAGAAGTTGACTTGATGGAAGTGTAAGGGTCTTTACCTTGCCGCCATATATATAGCTATGTCTGAGGAAACTCAAATAGTCCCACGCCACATTGCCATCATTATGGATGGCAATGGTCGCTGGGCAAAAAAACGTCTCCGCCCCCGTTTTATGGGACATCGAGCAGGCGTGAAATCTGTCGAAAATATTGTCAAACACTGTGTGGAACGCAATATTTCAGTGCTCAGCTTATTTGCTTTCAGCAGTGAAAATTGGCGTCGTCCAAGTAAAGAAGTTACTTTGTTAATGGAATTGTTTGCCTTATCGTTGAAACAACAAGTCAAACGATTACATAAAAATAATGTACGTTTATGCATAATTGGTGATGTCAGTAAGTTTTCTTCTGGTTTACAACAGCAAATTTCTGACGCCGAAAAATTAACTGTCCATAATTCTGGTTTAACCATCAATATTGCCGCCAATTATGGTGGACGTTGGGATATTACCCAATCGGTTCAACAGCTCGCTGAGAAAGTTAAAAGTGGTGAGTTGTTACCTGAAGATATTACTGAAGATAGCATTACTGCAGGTCTAACTACCGCTGATATGCCTGAACCTGATCTGTTTATACGTACTGGTGGTGAACAGCGTGTTAGTAATTTTTTATTATGGCAAATGGCCTATACCGAATACTTTTTCACCAACACATTATGGCCTGATTTTGACAGCACTGAATTAGATAAGGCTATCTCCTCATATTGCCAGCGTGAACGTCGTTTTGGAAAAACTTCTGAGCAACTACGAGACAATAACAATGCTTAAACAGCGATTATTGACGGCTGCTATTTTGATCCCTTTGGTATTGTTAAGTATTTTATATTTACCAACATCGATCTTACAGTGGCTAATCGCCGGCATAGTAGTGTTGGCCGCGCTAGAATGGTTTGCCATTATTGGTTTTGCTAGCCGCTTGCAGATGAGTTTAGCGATGGTGGCCTTAGCCATAATCGGCAGCTTAATTTATTTAGTTCCGATGAACATATTAATGCTAATTTCCTTAATTATATGGGGATTGATTTTAATTGTAGTCAGTCGTTTTGCTCACCGAGCAATGCCTACTTATGTGCAATCATTATTAATAAAGCCGCTATTTGCTGTAAGCATCGCCTCAATCGTATTAGCATTATTTTGGCACACTGCCGTCATACTTCACCAATCGAGCAGTTTAGGATCCAAACAATTATTGTTTGTAATGGTATTAGTTTGGCTGGCGGATACCGGGGGTTATTTTGCAGGTAAAAGGTGGGGCAAAATATCATTAGCCAAAGCAATTAGCCCCAATAAAACCTGGGAGGGTGTCGCTGGTGCTTTAGCCTTGGGCAGTGTGTGGATCTTAATAGCTTATTTAGCTGGGATAGCTGGTAGCTTAAGCTTAGCTCAATGGTTATTATTATCACTATCAGCCTTATTAATCTCGGTAGTGGGCGATTTATTTGAAAGTTTATTTAAGCGCTGCCATAAAGTTAAAGACAGTGGTAATCTACTGCCAGGACACGGCGGCATGTTAGATCGAATTGATAGTTTAATTGCGGCCGTTCCCGTATTCACTGCTGGTTTGTTTTTATTAGGAGCAATATAAGTGCAAGCGGTGACAATATTAGGTTCGACAGGTTCAATTGGTGTCAGCACCTTAGATGTGCTTGCACAGCATCCTGATAAATATCGAGTTTATGCGCTTACTGCTCATCGCTCTGTTGATGTTATGTTCCAACAGTGCCAATCTTTTAACCCTGAGATTGCAGTAATGTTAGATGAAGATGCTGCGTCGCAGTTGGCTGAAAAATTAAGATCGGTAGATACTAACACTGAAGTTCTTTCCGGCTTAGCTGCTTTGTCTATGGTCGCCAAAAGCGAAGATACCGATTATGTTGTTGCTGCCATTGTAGGGGCTGCCGGTTTAATGCCAACCCTAGCTGCAGCAAGAGCAGGCAAACATATTATGTTGGCTAATAAAGAAGCGCTAGTGATGAGTGGTGGCCTCTTTATGAGTGAGGTTGAAAAGCATGACGCCACTTTATTGCCAGTAGATAGTGAACACAATGCGATATGGCAATGTTTGCCTGTCGGTTCAAAACAGCAATACCATTATGAAGGCAAAGGCGTTCGGAAAATAATTCTGACTGCATCAGGCGGGCCTTTTAGAGATTATAGTTTGGCAGATCTTGAACATGTGACACCCGAACAAGCCGTGGCCCATCCAAACTGGTCAATGGGTAAAAAGATTTCTATAGATTCTGCGACGATGATGAATAAAGGCTTAGAAGTCATTGAGGCACATTGGTTGTTTGGCCTGCCTACATCACAAATCGAGGTGGTCTTACATCGTCAAAGTATTATTCATTCGATGGTGGATTATGTGGATGGTTCTGTGTTGGCCCAAATGGGTAATCCAGATATGAGAACGCCAATTGCAAATGCCTTAGCATGGCCAGAACGAATTGATTCAGGCGTTGAACCACTCGATTTAGTTAGGGTTGGTCGACTTGATTTTTCACAAGCAGATCATAAACACTTTCCTTGTTTAGCACTGGCTTATCAGGCGCTCAATGCTGGTGGTACGGCAACGACTATCTTAAATGCGGCTAATGAAGTTGCCGTAGAAGCTTTTTTACAAAAACAGATAAAGTTCACTCAAATCCCGCAAATTATTGAACAGGTATTGTCAAAAGTTACCGCAACTAAGGGGGAGAGTTTGCAACAAGTATTGGCTGATGATGAGCGAGCTCGTGTTTTAGCCCTAGAGTTAACCCAATAATATGCAGTCGCTTTTATTTTTTATCCTCGCACTTGCTATATTAGTGGTGGTGCATGAGTTTGGCCATTTTTGGGTCGCAAGACGCTGTGGGGTCAAGGTCCTAAAGTTTTCAGTTGGATTTGGTAAACCCTTGTGGAAAAAGCAGGGTAAAGATGGCACTGAATATATTCTGGCTGCTATTCCTCTAGGTGGCTTTGTTAAAATGCTGGATGAGCGTGAGGGCGAAGTTGCACCGCAAGATCTAGACAAAACATTTAATAGAAAACCTCTAGGTTCTCGAGTGGCAATTGTTGCCGCAGGACCCATTGCCAATTTGTTATTTGCAGTGCTAGCTTACTGGATTATTTTTGTAGTGGGGATCCCAGGTTTAAGGCCGATCATTGATGACATTATTCCAGAATCGGCTGCTGCACAGGCACAAATAATAAAGGGTGACGAAATAAAGCTGGTTGATGGTCTCAATACACCCACATGGATGGCAGTGCAGAAAGCTATCGTTCGGGTGGCAGAATCAGGCGGTATTGCAGAGTTAACCGTTAATAGTGGCGGTGTTGAACTCATACGCTCAATTGTTATTCCAAAATGGCAGTTTGACCCATCGGCACCCACGTCATTGATAACACAATTAGGCATGGAGCCAATAAATGTCGCTTTAAAACCTATTATTGGTTCAGTTGTCGCAGGAGGCGCTGCAGACCAAGCAGGCATAAAAATAGGTGACGAATTAATTGCTGCAAATGAGGTAGTGGTTGACAGTTGGTCTGACTGGGTCACTTTGATAAGAGCTAACCCAGAGATTGCACTATCCGTTAATATTAAACGTGATCAAAACCCTGTTTCAGTAATACTGAAGCCACAAAGAATGGCAGATAATAGCGGTAAGATTGGTGCAGGTGTTGATGTTAGCTTCACCAATATACCTGCAGAATTAAGCGCTGAATTACGCTATTCGCCTTTAACCGCAGTCAGCCAAGCAGTGATTGAAACCTGGCAGTTTTCAAGTTCAACCGTCAAAAGTTTAGCGGGAATGATAAAAGGAACAGTATCAAGTAAAAATATTGGTGGGCCAATTAGTATTGCACAATTTGCAGGCGCTTCAGCTGAGCGAGGTTTATTGTCATTCATAAGCTTTTTAGCCATGATTAGTATCAGCCTAGGCATATTAAACTTATTACCCATACCTATACTGGATGGTGGTCATCTAGCGATGTATCTTGTAGAATGGATAAAAGGTTCACCGCTATCAGAACAAGCTCAACTTCAAGGACAAAAAGTGGGTATATTATTACTTTTGATGTTGATGTTTCTGGCCTTTTTTAATGACTTCTCAAGACTGTTTGGATTATAAGGATATTACGCGTACACTAGCGTTTTTTCGTCCGTGAATAAAATAATAATGATAAAGATACTTCACATAATTGCTTTACTGTTACTGACCAATATTGCCTTGGCTGAGTCTTTTACTATAAAAGACATCCGGGTCGAAGGATTACAGCGTATATCCGCAGGTACAGTGTTTAACTTTTTGAATGTAAAAGTTGGCGATGAAATGACTAATAAGGATGCTAAAAGCATTATTCGCGCCTTATTTAAATCAAAGTATTTCGATGATGTTGAAGTAGAACGAGATGATGACATATTAGTTATTAAAGTCAGCGAACGTCCTTCCATATCGACTATTGAGTTTGTTGGAAACAAAGATTTAGATAGCAAGGAATTATTGAAGTCGCTAGGGCAAATCGGTTTTTCTGAAGGCCAAGTATACGAAAAAGCGATGTTGGAACGTGTAGAGCTAGAATTAGAACGTCAATATTTCAGCCGCGGTAAATACGGGGTTAACATTGATTCTGAAGTAACCCCGTTATCACGCAATCGTGTAGGGGTTTTGATTACCATGGCAGAAGGTGTTATCGCCACCATTGGTAGTATTAATATTGTAGGTAATGAAGTTTACGACGAAGAAGAGTTACTGAGTGAATTTGAATCTACCACGGGTAGTATTCTTTCTACCTTTACCAAAGATAATCAATATTCAAGACAGAAATTATCCGCTGATTTAGAGACTTTACGTTCATACTATTTAGATCGAGGTTATGTTGATTTCACGGTTGAATCAACGCAAGTTAGTATCACGGATGATAAAAAACAAATGTTTATTACCATCAATATTGCAGAAGGCAACCGCTACAAGATAAAGGAAGTTCATCTTGCCGGCGATTTGATCGCCCCAGAAAAAGAATTGTTTAAATTAGTGACCATTAAACAAAATGCAGTATTCTCACGCCAGGCAATTACCGAAACAACAGAAGCATTAACAGATCGTTTAGGTGATGATGGATATGCCTTTGCCAACATCAATGCTGTGCCAGCGATAGACAAAAAGAGTCAGGAAGTATCACTTACTTTCTTTATAGATCCGGGACGTCGAGCTTATGTTCGCAGAATTAATATTTCAGGTAATAGTAAAACACGTGATGTGGTATTACGCCGTGAAATGCGTCAGCAAGAAGCTTCATGGATCTCAACCAAAAATGTTAATCAGTCTCGCGCTAGAATTCAGCGTCTTGGTTATTTTGATAATGTGAATGTCGAAACAAATCCTGTCGCAGGTACTAGTGATTTAGTTGATCTTGAGTATAACGTTAACGAAGTTGCATCAGGTAGTTTGTCTGCTGGCGTAGGCTTTTCACAACAGGAAGGTTTGATCTTTAATGCCAATGTAACCCAAAGAAACTTCCTAGGAAGTGGTAAGCATATCAATTTTGGTTTCAACAATAGTGCTATAAATACTGTTTACAGCTTTGGTTACACTAATCCCTTTGCAACAGTTGATGGTATAAGTCAGGGCTTTAATGCTTTTTTTAGGCAGACAGATACACAAGAGGCTAACTTAGCGCGTTTCAATACCGATGTATGGGGCGGTGACATTAGTTTTGGTATACCCATTTCAGAAACAAATCGTATTCGATTAGCAGTAGGTTATGAAAATACAACACTGAGGCTTCCTGTTGGTAATACCATTCAGCGCTATCAAGATTTTGTTGATATAGAAGGTAATGAGTTTGATACGTGGTTACTAACGCTGGCTTGGTCGAATGATAGTAGAGATAATGCCGTTCTACCGACTAGGGGCATGAATCAAAGTTTATCAGCTGAAGTATCACTTCCTATAGGTTCTCTACAATATTATAAATTACGCTATAATAATGATTGGTTTCATCCTTTGACTGAGTCATTGATATTATCATTGGGTGGAAATGTGGGTTATGCTGAGGCATATGGAGATACCACTGAGTTACCTTTCTTTGAAAACTTTTATGCAGGTGGGATCCGCAGTGTTCGTGGTTATCAGGCAAATACCCTAGGGGTTAAGGAGAACGGGCTAGCATTGGGTGGTAACCTATTGGTAGCAGGTAGTGCCGAAATTATTTTTCCAATTCCGTTTGTGAAAAAAGCATTAAAATCTGTCCGTCTGAGCGTGTTTACTGATTTTGGTAATGTTTATGATGTTAATGAGGATTTTGATACAGGATTATTTCGTTATTCGGCTGGTATTTCAGCTATTTGGATATCACCCTTTGGTGCAATGTCATTTAGCATGGCCAAACCCTTTAATGAGCAATTGGACGATACTCCCGAAGCTTTCCAGTTCTCATTAGGGTCAACATTTTAGTTAAATTGTAATGGAGAAAAGTGTGAAAAATATTAAGTTGAGTTGGTTGTTATTGGCACTAGTATGTGTGGGTACATCAGTTAATGCTGCAGAATTAAAAATTGGTGTAGTTAATGCTGGCGCAGTATTAGACAAGTCACCACAAAAAACTATAGCCCTGTCACGATTAGAAAAAGAATTTTCAGTGCGTGGCAAATCACTAGAGAGTAAATTAAAAAGTCTTAGATCTGCTCAAGATAGGTTAGCTAAAGATAGTGCGATTTTAGGTGCAGATGAAAAAAAATCTAAAGAACGTAAGATTTTATCTGATCAACGTGAATTAAAACGATTGCAAGATGAGTACAGTGAAGACTTGTCAATTCGTCGAAATGAAGAACTACGGAAATTAGAGCAAAAAATTGCCCAAACAATTGTTGATATAGCTAAAAAAGAATCTTATGATCTGGTCGTATATCAAGGGGTTATCTATGCGAGTGAAAAAGTTGATATCACAGATAAAGTACTAGAATTACTTAAATCGACCAAGTAGACAGATTAGGTGAAAATGTTATCACTGGCTGAAATAGCAAACCATATTGATGGTTTCGTACACGGTGACGAATTGTTTCAAGTGCACAGCTTTGCAACATTAGAAAGTGCCTCGAAACATCAAATCAGCTTTTTATCTAATTCAAAGTATAAAAAGTATTTAGCATCGACAGCTGCAGGTGCTGTTATTGTGTCTTCTAAGGCTTTATCCTTAGTGCCCAACAATGCCATAGTAGTGGATGATCCATATGTCGCCTATGCCAAAGCGCTAAGATTATTAAATCCACTAAGACTCTACGATGCTGCTATCGATGCAAGTGCTGTAATAGACGCGACCAGTGTAATTGATCCCACTGCATCGATTGGTGCTCAAGTAGTTATTGAAGAAAACGTTGTTATTGCACAACATGTTGTTATTGGTCCAGGCTGTGTTATTCAACGTGGTGCTAAAATCGGAGCGGGTTCAAGACTCAGCGCTAACACTACTATATGTGACAAGGTTGTCATAGGTGAGCGTTGTATTATGCAGCCAGGTGTTGTCATTGGTGCTGATGGATTTGGCATTGCAAATGATAAGGGGAAATGGATTAAAGTACCTCAGGTAGGCAGCGTAACAATAAAAGATGATGTTGAAATTGGTGCAAATACAACAATTGACCGTGGTGCCATTGAAGATACAATTATTGGTCAAGGTGTCAAACTAGATAATCAAATCCAAATAGGCCACAATTGTAATATTGGTGATAATACTGTTATCGCTGGCTGTACTGGTATCGCCGGTAGTACTGCAATAGGCAGAGATTGTGTTATTGGTGGTGGAGTCGGAATTAGTGGACATCTCGTTATTACTGATGGTGTTCAATTGACCGGCATGACCATGGTCACTAAATCAATATCTCAGCCAGGGACTTATTCTTCAGGTATTCCGGTCGAACCATCACAACAGTGGCATAAAAATGTAATTCGCTATCGCCAAATGGATAAATTGATTGCAAGGGTTAAAGAATTAGAAAAAAAATCAATATAGATATCCGACTAAGTTGATCATATTTAGAGCAGATAAGCTAAAATAGTCAAAATATTAACCTAAATTACAAAAAAACGTTAAGGATATACGCATTGAACACTATCGATATACATGAAATTCAGCGATTGCTACCTCATCGGTATCCTTTTCTTTTAGTTGATCGTGTTCTTGAATTCACGCCGGGTGAGCATCTGGTGGCCATAAAAAATATAACTTACAATGAACCTCAGTTTACCGGTCATTTTCCAAATCGAGTGATAATGCCTGGGGTGTTGATATTAGAATCCATGGCGCAAGCAACAGGCTTATTAGCTTTTAAAACCGTAGACGATTTACATTCTGACAATGCACTCTATTATCTTGCAGGCATCGATAATGCTAGATTTAAAAAGCCAGTTGAACCCGGAGATCAATTGCGGTTGGAAGTTAAAATAGTTAAAAATAAACGCAATTTGTGGAAATTTAGTGCTTTAGCTACTGTCGATGGTGAAGTCGTTGTGTCTGCTGACATCATGTGTGTTCATCAAGAAATAGCTGAATGATACATCCCACGGCCATTATTGACCCATTAGCAATTATTGCAGATGATGTAAGCATTGGAGCCTATTCAATTATCGGCCCTCATGTTGAAATTGCTGCAAGCTGTGAGATTGGACCTCATGTTGTAATCCATGGACCGACTAAGATCGGTAAAAATAACAGAATTTATCAATTTTCATCCATAGGTGCTGATCCGCAAGATAAAAAATATGCCGGAGAAGCAACCTTACTAGAAATTGGCGATGACAATGTTATACGTGAAAGTGTGACCATTAACCGCGGTACTCTGCAAGGGGGGGGAATTACAAAAATTGGTAATAAGAATTGGATTATGGCCTATGTACATATTGCCCATGATTGCATAGTAGGTAATGAGAATATCATTGCTAATAATGCCTCGCTAGCGGGTCATGTCATCGTTGATGATTTTGTAGTATTGGGTGGTTTTACCCTAATAAGCCAATTTAGTAAGATTGGTTCTTATGCTTTCAGTGCAATGGGCAGCGTGATTTCTCGTAATGTACCACCGTATGTATTAGTGTCAGGGCATATGGCAAAACCTATTGGTATTAATGTAGAAGGATTACGTCGTCGACAATTTAGTGACCTACAAATTAAAAATATTCGGCAAGCTTATAAATTAATTTATCGTTCTGGATTACAATTCGAAGATGTACAGCTAAAACTTAAACAAGACAGTGAACAAGTGCCTGAGTTAGTTATTTTTGCTGACTTTTTAGAACGGCAGCAAGGTGGCATTATTCGTTAGTCTTACCAGCTGTATTGCTGAAGAACAATAACACCAACAAATAGTTCTTTAGTTTTAGATGAAATACATCCCTGTATTTCATCTAAAGAATTTGATTTAATCGTTTGAAGGTGTAGCACTTATTTTGTGGATACTTAAATCTGCACCGTTATATTCCTCTTCTTGAGATAAGCGTAAGCCCATTATCTTTTTGAGTACACCGTAGACAATATAACCACCTATAAAGGCAATACTTACGCCTAATGCAGTTCCGATGAGCTGTGAGATTAGACTGACACCACCTAATCCTCCTAAAGATAATTGCCCAAAGATCCCTGCTGCTATACCGCCCCATACTCCACAGAGTCCATGTAAGGGCCATACACCGAGTACATCGTCGATTTTCCATTTATTTTGGGTGAGTGTGAAGGCATATACAAATAACCCGCCAGCGATAGCACCGGTAAGCAGCGCACCAAGAGGATGCATTACATCTGAACCGGCACAAATGGCGACTAATCCAGCTAAAGGCCCGTTATGAACAAAGCCAGGATCATTGCGACTGACTAAAGTCGCGACCAATGTACCGCCAACCATAGCCATTAATGAGTTGACTGCAACCAAGCCACTGATACCTTCTACTTCTTGAGCTGACATTACGTTAAAGCCAAACCAACCAACTGTTAATATCCATGCACCTAGGGCTAGGAAGGGAATATTAGAAGGAGGGTGAGCAAACACTTCACCTTTTTTACCGTAACGTCCATATCGAGGTCCAAGATGTAAAACAGCAGCTAATGCAATCCAACCACCCACTGCGTGAACCACAATAGAGCCTGCAAAATCATGAAAACTTGCACCAAAAGTATTTTCTAACCATGTTTGAAAACCAAACAAATTATTCCAACTGATACCTTCAAATAATGGGTATATGAAGCCTGCCAGCATAAATGTCGCAATTAGCTGAGGGTTGAATTTAGCGCGTTCAGCTATACCGCCAGACACTATCGCTGGAATAGCTGCGGCAAAGGTAAGTAAGAAAAAGAACTTAACCAGTGCATAACCACTATTTTCAACAAGCAGAGGCGCGGCATCAAAGAAGCTAACACCATAAGCAATGCTATAACCGATGAAAAAATAGGCTATGGTAGAAATAGAGAAGTCGACCATGATTTTTACTAAAGCATTGACTTGATTCTTTTTGCGAACAGTCCCTACTTCCAAAAATGCAAAGCCAGCGTGCATAGCCAGCACCATAATGGCGCCTAATAAGATAAATAGAACATCTGTAGCATTTTGCAATGTAATTTCCTTTATTTTTGTGAAAAGTGATACATTTTGAAGCAATAAACGCACCAAAGTGGTCATTTTCAGTCAATACAGTGACATAAGCATAATCGATGGACAAATTTACATCAAGTTGTGTACGTTATTGGTGCATGGTGATGAATTGCGCTTTATTATGGTGCGATAAAATGTCTTGTCCACTTTATGAACAGATCAACGTATAATGAAAGGATCGAAAAATCTTACAATACTTGCCATTAGCGGCAAACGAGGACCCAACAGATGGATATCTACGCTTCAGATGATGAAAAAGGTGAAGAGATTAAACAATGGTGGAGAGATAACGGACGCATTGTCATTATCAGCATTGTATTGGGTACTGCCGCAATATTTAGTGGTCGCTATTGGGTGAGCTACCAAACAACAATAGCTGTACAAGCATCACAAAGCTATCAACAATTATCAACTTTACTCACTGAAGATAATAAACTTGAAGCACAACAAAAAACACAGCAATTATTGACTGAGTTTTTGAGCACACCGTATTCCGTATTTGCAGCATTTGACATGGCAACTAAAGCGGTAGAACTTAACGATAATGATAGTGCAAAGACAAATTTGCAATGGATAATTGACCATGCTGAGTTAGCAGGTCAAAAAGCATTAGCTCAACTACGACTTAGCCAACTGTTATTGGCTGAATCTAAATTTGACTTAGCCTACGAGCTTGTCAATGAGGAGACTTCAATTAGCTTTTCGTCATTATATTCTGAAATGCAAGGTGATATTTTAGTTGCGCAAGCTAAACCTCAGCAAGCACGTTCAGCCTATCAAACTGCAATGGTTACCTTGCAACAAGGTCATCCACGGCTTAGAAACTTACAACTCAAACTGGCTGATGTGGTGCTCCCTCAATGATAGCTAGTACTATACGACTTACGTTGATTTTGACATTAATGGCCGCTGTTACAGCATGTGGTACCGTTAGCGGCTGGCTTGAAGATGATGTTTATGAAGTGCCGCCTGCTGAGTTAACTGAATTTAGCCCAGAATTTGAACCACAAATTGTCTGGTCGACTGACACTGGCGGATCTGAGGATGATTATAGTAATTTAGCTGCCTGGATCCAAGGTGAAAATATCATTGCTATTGATTCAGAAGGTGAAGTCAACAGCTACAATATTAAGTCTGGCAAGCAGCAGTGGCAAGTCGAACTTGATGTTACTGTTGCTACAGGTGTTGGTGGTGGCGATGGTCTTATCATTGTCGGTACTAAAGAGGGAAAAATACTGGCATTAGACGAAAGTAATGGCTCACTCATGTGGAAAGCAAAATTAAGTAGTGAAGTGCTCGCACCACCTAAAGCGGGTCTTGGCGTGGTCGTTGCCAGTACTGCAGATGGTAAAATGTCCGGTCTTTCAGTGACAGATGGTCACGTATTATGGAATTACGAACGTGCAGTGCCGCTATTAAGTTTGCGAGGTTCAGGTGCACCAGTATTAGTAGGAGATATGGTTATTGAGGGTTTTGCCAACGGTAAATTGGTTGCCCTTTCGATTATCGATGGCGTGGTCATATGGGAAAAGAGTGTTGCTGTGCCTCGGGGCAGGACCGAGCTAGATCGGCTAGTCGACATCGATTCTGATCCAGTTATTGTCAATAATACAGTCTATGTTGTGGCTTATCATGGCCGAATGGCTGCTTTATCACTCGATGATGGCTCTGTACTATGGGGACGTGAAATGTCTTCACACTCAGGTTTAGATGTAGCGGTTGGTGATGCAGTTTATATTAGCGATGATGTAGGCAATGTTTGGGCCTTACAAGACGGTTCAGGCGATGCGCTTTGGCGACAAACTCGATTATTACGACGCGAGCTAACAGCACCGGTAGTGGTTGGTGAAAATGTTATTGTTGGTGACTTAGAAGGGTATGTGCATTGGCTTTCACGAGAAAATGGTCGTTTTACAGCACGAGTCAAACTCACTGATAGCGCTATTCGTAGTAAACCTGTCGTCAGTGATGATTTGGTTTTTATTATGGCCGCTGATGGTCAACTAACCGCATTCCGGATCCAATAATATGAAGTCAGTTATTGCCTTAGTAGGCCGACCTAATGTAGGAAAATCAACCCTATTTAATCGTTTGACTAAAAGTAGAGATGCCTTAGTGGCTGATTTCTCAGGCTTAACTCGCGATAGAATTTATGGCACGGTTAAGAGCGATGGCTGTGACTTTATATTAATCGATACTGGTGGTATGACTGTAGAATCAGACAGTATGTCAGATTTAATGCGTAAACAAGCCGATCTTGCAATACAAGAAGCTGATTTAGTCTTATTTTTGGTTGATGGCCGAGCTGGAATAACATCTGACGACCATAATATTGTCAATACTTTACGTAATATTGATAAGCCTATAATTCTAGTAATAAATAAGTCAGAAGGTGAACAGCGAGATCTTATAGCGTCAGATTTTTACGCCTTAGGTTTGGGTGAACCACAAGTTATCTCAGCATCTCAAGGCCGAGGTATGGCAAATCTATTAAATGCAGTTACTGATATTCTTCCTGCAGCACTTGTCGTTGAAAGTGAAGAACCAGAAGAAAATGAAGAAACTAGAATGGGTATTCGCCTTGCGGTATTAGGGCGGCCGAATGTAGGTAAATCAACCTTAATCAATCGCATTATGGGTGAGGAACGCGTTGTCGCATTTGATGAACCTGGTACCACACGCGATAGTATTCATATTCCATTCGAAAAAGATGGTACGCGTTATACGCTAATTGATACTGCTGGTGTTCGTAGGCGCTCTAAAGTTTCGGAAATGTTAGAAAAATTCAGTATTGTTAAAACATTACAGGCTTTAGAAGAAGCGAATGTCGTGTTGTTAGTGTTAGATGCACACGATGGCATTGTGGAACAAGATCTCCATCTCGCTGGATTGATTCTACAAAGTGGTCGCGCATTAGTCATTGCGGTAAATAAATGGGATGGTTTAGAAAAAGGTGAACGCGATTGGGTTACAACCAATATTGAACGACGTATCCCCTTTTTAAACTTTGCCAATACTCACTTTATTTCTGCGCTACATGGTAGTGGCGTAGGTTTGTTATTTAAGTCAGTTAAACAAGCTTATGAATCGGCAATGGCACAAATACCAACACCACGTTTAACAAGGGTATTAGAGGATGCGGTAGCTGATCATCAGCCACCAATGGTCAATGGTCGCAGAATTAAATTCCGTTATGCTCATCTTGGTGGCAAAAACCCACCACGTATTATCATTCATGGAAACCAAACTAATAAAACGCCAAGAAGTTATATGAAGTATTTAGAAAATACTTTTCGCGAGGTGTTGAAATTGCACGGAACACCCATAATGATTGAATTTAAAATGAGTGATAATCCGTTCAAGGATAAGAAGAAAAAATTAACTAATGAGCAATTAGTTAAAAAGAGACGTTTAGAAAATCAGCATTCTAACCTGAAAAAACGTCAACCCTAATCTTATCAATAATATTTTATCAGTATCTATTGATACGGATAGATAAGGCAGGGATGTCTCAAAACAGTTAACAATTTTTACTACAGTCCATCTGTATTTTTTGCTACCCAGCGTTCGCCATTTTTTGTAGTTTCTTTTTTCCAGAAAGGTGCCTGATGTTTGAGTTCTTCAATTAACCAGCTACAGGCGTCAAGTGCTGCTCGACGATGAGCAGACCAACATGCAATCAACACGATCGGATCGGCAGGATTGATTTCACCAACACGATGAATGATTAAAGTATCAAGCAAATTCCAACGCTGTTTGGCTTGTTGCTCTAATTTATCTAAATAACCTTGTGTCATTGCAGGGTAATGTTCCAGATACATAAGTGAGACATCAACATTCTCATTAAAGTCACGCATTGAGCCAATAAAGGTCGCTGTAGCTCCAAACTTGGTTGCAATGTCAGCCTGTTGTTGATGTTTAACAATAGCTTGCCAGGGGTCAAAGGAGAGTGGTTCGATATAATTAGACATGTTAGCCGCCGGTAACAGGTGGAAAAAAAGCGACTTCATCACCGTCATTGACCAGACTATCAAATTGAGCATATTCAAGGTTAATCGCGACCAGTACATTCAGCGGCCGTTCGGCTTTGTCTGTCGCTAGATCCCATACTTCACCTGCACTGCTAACATGATTAATATTAATATCGCCAATACCCACTGTTTCACGAAGACTGGCAAAAAATTTGACTTGAATGCTCATTTGGTTAATTGTTTCACTAATTTAAAATTAAAAGGATACCACTTATGACAGATTTAACGCATTTTAATCAAGCGGGTGAAGCTCATATGGTTGATGTTGGCGCCAAGCAAATTACTAAACGTGTTGCTGTTGCAGAAGGTCAAATATTGATGCTTGATGAAACACTTGCCTTGATAAAACAAGGTACTCACAAAAAAGGTGATGTTCTGGGAATTGCTCGTATCGCCGGCATCATGGCAGCTAAACGTTGCTCTGAACTAATTCCGCTTTGTCATCCACTGGCCTTAACTAAAGTCACAGTTGATTTCAAGATCTTAGAAAATAATGTTGCTGTGAAGTGTCGAGCCCAAGTTGAAACTAGCGGTCAGACGGGTGTAGAAATGGAAGCGTTAACAGCTGTTCAAATTGGCTTGTTGACTATTTATGATATGTGTAAAGCGGTTGACCGTGGCATGGTGATGACCGATATTTGTTTGCTTGAAAAAGTGGGTGGAAAATCAGGGCATTGGGTACGAAAGTTATAGCTTATTGTGACTAAAACTAATAGGCTTCAGCCAATAAGGCTGCTTCCAGCATGTTTATGATAGTCCAGTAAAACAAGTTAACCTGCGATACGATTTATCTACTCCGCAATAATATTTAGGAAAATATAATGATTTTTAAAAAATGGCTATCGCTAATTTGTATCCTTACAATCTTACAGATTTCGGTGACTGTGCAAGCGGTAGAACATTTAAAAATGTCCACAACAACCAGTACTGAAAATTCTGGCTTATTGGCAATATTAGACCTGGCGTTTGAGGCTAAATACAATGTTAAAGTTGACGTTATTGCTGTGGGTACAGGGAAAGCCTTAAAAATAGGCAGTAATGGCGATGTTGATGTTGTTTTTGTTCATGCACCAGCCGCTGAGCTGGTATATGTCAGGCAAGGTGACTTTATCGATCGCCAGGCAGTTATGCACAATGATTTTGTTATTGTCGGTGCCAGTAACGATCCCGCAGGAATTAGTCTGGCTATATCAGCCAATGAGGCATTTCAAATGATTGATAAAATGAAAGCCGCTTTTGTTTCACGTGGTGACGATTCAGGTACACATAAAAAAGAAAAACAATTATGGCTTGCAGCAGATGTAATCCCCGATGGTAATTGGTATATTCAAGCGGGCCAAGGAATGGGTGCAGTATTAAAAATTGCTGATGAAAAACAAGCCTATACCTTGACTGATCGCGGAACTCAAATTGCTTATGCTGACAAGATGAGCTTAAAAGTAATCTTTGAAGATGATGAGGCCCTCTTTAACCCTTACCATGTGATGGCGGTTAATCCTGAAAAACATACTCATGCAAACTATAACTTAGCAAAAAAATATATAGATTTTGTTACCAGCGAGGAAGGGCAAACTATCATTGAGAACTTCAGAATTTCAGGTCAACAGCTGTTTTATGCTGATGTAATAAAGTGAAATGTTAGATATAAAAAAAAGCCCGTAAGACGTAAGTCTTAGGGCTTTTTGATTAGATTTATCGCTAAATATGACTTGCTTTAAATCTCAAGAGATTAATGTTTTTCCATATCTGCAGCTGCTTTTTTCATAGCATCCATATCGGCGTCACTATCCATCGCCGGCATTTCAGTCATTGTATCAGTTGAATTATCTGCATCTTGCGCAGCTTTGGTGGCTGCATCTACTGCACTATCGAGCATATCGCTAGCGCTATCAACAACATCTGATGCTGTATCAACAGCAGTGTCAACCATTTCGGAACCGCTTTTAACAGCATCATTAGCCATTTCAGATGTGCTTTCGACAGCATCAGCAGCCATTTCTTTAGTTGCATCAACTGCATTTGAAGAGCTTTCAGTCATGGTGCTAGCAGCTTTTTCTGTCATTTCTACAGCTTGATCCATTATAGAACTGTCGGCATCAACCGTACTATCTGCATTTTGGTCACAGGCTGTGATGAATAAAGTTGAAGCGATTAGAGTTGTAAGTATTAATTTTTTCATGATCTTAAATTCCTTAATATTAAGTGAGCCCATCTATGGGCACTTTTATGGGCACTTTGTAATAAACAGGCCGTTCCTATCCCTGACTGAGCAAATTACGCAGATCAATTATAGCAGAATTAGCTCGGGAAATATAAGAAGCCATTACTAATGAATGGTTGGCCTTTAATCCAAAACCACTTCCATTTAAGATGACTGGACTCCAGATAGCTTCCTGGCTGGCTTCAAGTTCACGGATAATTTGTCGTAAACTGATCAGTGCATTTTTCTTGACTAAAATATCAGAAAAATCGTGTTCAGCTGCTTTCAGTAAGTGAATTAAAGCCCAAGAGGAACCACGCGTCTCATAAAAGATATCATCAAGTTTCACCCAAGGCGTTTGGGTGATTAGCTCGTTAGCACTAGGGGTTGATTGGTTGGCATCAGGCTCACCCGCTAGGTCAGTGTTAATGCGAACTTGACCTACGCTTGCCGCCAAACGCTGTGACAAACTGCCCAGACGTTTTTCTACAATCCCTAACCAAGCGGCTAAATTATCTGCACGAGCATAAAACTGAGCGTCATTTTGTTCAGGATCACTAAGCTGCGCTAGATAATATTCAAGGGCATTAATGCCTTTTCTATACTCACTTTCAGTAGGAGGAAACATCCATGACTCTGAGTTGAAATTAAATTGTGGTTCCGCAATCGCAAGATTAATATTTTCTAGTGATTGAGATTGTGAGCGACTAATATCATTGCGCAAAGCACGAGCATAATCACGAATTTGTATTAGTACACCAAACTCGAAGTTAGGTACATTGTCCATCCAAATCGATGGTGGCATAACATCGTTACTGAGATAACCACCGGCTTTATTTAATAATGAGTTTGCAAGCGAAATCAAGGTAAAAGTTGAGACATAACCTGTCACCAATTGTTGAGAATTTTGGGTAGCATACTGAGTCGCTTGTTCAACAGGATCAAAATCATCAGGACTTCGATCCCACCACAGCATGATGATTATTAGTACTAAAATAATACCAGTGAGAAAGAGCCCGCTAAATTTTAAAGCGAGTTTACGGCCATCACTAGCATTATTATTACTAACAATGTTGTAGCCGATATCGCGTGCAAGTTGAATCAGATGTTTGAATGCCATGTTGGGTGTATTGCCTAATTGTAAAGTAAGTACATTAGGTAGGTTATTCCCATAAGTCGATAATGGCAATAATCTCATGATGATAAAATAAAATGAGACTTGACTTGTAGTGGCTTAGCTCAGAATAATGTAAGGTTGCGAACAATATTGATGGGGCGGGGAGATGCTTTTATTATGACGTTTAGAATTGAGATCGAAGATCTGGCTAAGCATTTTGGTGCTATTAAAGCGGTGGATGGTGTGTCATTTTCAGTCAAAAAAGGTGAGGTTTTAGGCTTTTTAGGACCTAATGGTGCGGGTAAATCCACCACGATGAAAATGATTACCGGATTCTTGATGCCTACTCGAGGTACTGTTCGAGTTTGTGGTCATGATGTGTTGGTTGATCCTATCGCTGTTAAGGCTAGTTTGGGTTATCTGCCCGAAGGCGCGCCAGCTTATGCAGACATGACGCCAGATGGTTTTTTACGGTTTATTGCGGATATTCGTGGCATAACAGGTCTGGATAAAAAACGCGCCGTAGACTCTGCTGCCGAAAGGGCTCAAATTAAAAATGTTATGTTCCAGCCAATTGAAACCTTATCTAAGGGTTACAAACGTCGTGTTGGCTTAGCGCAAGCGATATTACATAATCCGCCCGTTTTGATTTTAGATGAACCGACCGATGGTCTAGATCCAAACCAAAAATATGAAGTACGCACCCTAATTAACGAGATGGCAGACGATAAAGCGATCATTATTTCTACTCATATCTTGGAAGAAGTGAATGCCTTGTGTACACGCAATGTCGTCATTGCAAACGGTCAAGTTAAATTTGATGGAAGTCCTAGTCAGCTTCAGGCCATGTCTCGTTATCACAATGCGGTCTGTGTTACGGTTGCAAATATTGATTCTGAGGCCTTTTCAACATTTTTAAACGAACTTGATTTTGTAGCGAGTGTCGAAGCTTTAAACTCGAAAGGGGGAGTTCGTGTTTACCCCGCTAATAGTCAACAAATTACTGTTGAATTATCACAAGCTATTCGTGGTAATGGCTGGGAAATAGAGTCTCTTTATGCTGAACAGGGTCGTTTAGATGAAGTGTTCCGAACTATCACAACAGGTTCAGCTGACAGTTTACGGAGTAGCATGTAATGAATATGCGAAATATATGGTTTATTATGAAACGTGAACTCAGTGGCTATTTTGCTACGCCAGTTGCCTACGTTTTTATAATTATTTTTTTATTGCTGACCGGTTTTTCAACTTTTTTTGTTGGCAACTTCTTCGAGCGTGGTGAAGCTGATTTATATCCATTTTTCTCGGTTCATCCTTGGATTTATATTTTATTAATTCCCGCCATTTCAATGCGTTTATGGTCAGAAGAACGTAAAAATGGTTCGATTGAATTATTGATGACCTTGCCAGTATCCGTATTTGAAGCGGTGTTAGGTAAGTTTTTAGCTGCATGGGCGTTTACAGGCTTAGCTTTGGTATTAAATTTCCCATTGTGGATTACAGTCAATTATTTAGGTTCGCCTGATAACGGCGTTATTTTTGCTGGTTTTCTGGGAAGTCTATTGATGGCTGGTGGCTTTTTAGCTATTGGTGCTTGTATCTCAGCGACCACTAAAAATCAGGTAATTGCTTTTGTACTGAGTTTGATTGTCAGTTTGATTTTTGTATTAAGTGGTTATGGCATTGTATTAGACTTTTTCAGTGGATGGGCACCAACAGCATTAATCCATGCTGTGAGTTCTTTCAGCTTTTTGACTCATTTTGACGCCATTTCAAAGGGGGTTATTGATATTCGAGATATGTTGTATTTCGCTTCAGTGATTCTAGTATGGCTGTTTGCAAATGCCGTTGTTGTTAATGCCCGTAAGGCCGATTAGGAAATTTAGCAAGATGAAGAAACAACTATTATCGACCGTAGGCCTAATATTGGCCGTTATTCTGTTTTTGTCATTTAACATTGTTACAAATGGCAACTTGAAATCTGCACGTATCGATTTGACTGAAGATAATTTATATACCTTGTCAAAAGGGACTTTGAATATAATCCAGTCAATAAAAGAACCGCTTACATTGAGATTTTATTACTCAGATAAGGTGGCTCAAGAGTTACCCAGTGTTAAAGCTTATGCTCAACGAGTTCAAGAGTTATTAGAAGAGTATCAGCGTGCCGCGGATGGCATGATCAAATTGATAGTGATCAATCCTGATCCCTTTTCTGATAATGAGCAACGTGCAGACCAATATGGTCTTCAAGCCGTTCCAATCGAAGGCAAAACCGATCAACTCTATTTTGGTTTAGTAGGCAGTAACTTGTTAGATGGTGTGGAGCGCGTTTCCTTTTTCCAACCAGAAAAAGAAGATGTACTTGAATATGATTTAACAAAGCTAATTTATAAACTGTCTAGTTCTGATAAAAAAACGATTGGTATTATTAGTTCTTTGCCAGTTGATGGTGAAGGTTATGACCCACTAAAAGGTTATGCTCCCACAGACGATGGCCCTCAACCTTGGGCTGTAATGGCTGAACTGCGTCAATTGTTTAATGTGTCAGTGTTACCTATCGCTATTAACCGCATTCCATCAAGTATTGAAGTTTTGATGGTTATTCATCCTAAAGAATTAAAAGACAGTGTTTTATATGCTATCGATCAGTATGTTTTGGCAGGCGGTAAATTAATTGCATTCGTTGATCCTTATGCTGAAATAGACATTCCAGAAAAAGATCCTGATAACCCAATGAATGCGATGTTGGCTTCACATAGTTCAAATATGCCAACCCTATTTAGATCCTGGGGTTTCGAGCGCTCACCTACCGATGTTGTGGCTGACCGAAAAACAGCGATAAAAGTTGATTTTGGTGAAAGAACCAATAATCAGCCCATTGACTATGTATTGTGGCAAGCGATTCCTGCTGACCAAATGAATGCGGATCAAGCCATCACTAATCATTTAAAAAAGGTAGAAGTTGCAACTGCCGGTCGCTTTCAAATAATAGAAGGGGCTACCACCAAATTTTCACCACTCATTTCATCAAGTAATGAAGCGATGATGGTTGATAAACGCGTAGTACAATTCCGCAATGATCCGATGGCGCTATTAACTAAGTATCAAGCGGGCAGCCTCAGTTATCCTATTGCTGTTCGAGTTTCAGGTGCAGTTAAATCAGCTTTTCCTGAGGGTTTAATAAATAAAGCTGGTATTGCAGAAATACTGCCAGGCTACTTGAGTGAGTCTAAGCAGGATATTGATGTTATTGCAGTTGCAGACGTTGATATGTTGCAAGATAGGTTTTGGGTACAATTACAAGACTTTTATGGAAAACAGATTGCTTACAGCACCTCTAATAATATTGATTTTGTCATTAATGCCATTGATGAGCTAACCGGAAGTGAAGGTTTAATCAGTGTTCGCTCTCGTGTTGGTTTTTCTCGTCCATTTGAACGTGTTTTAGATCTGCAGCGCGAGGCAGAAAAAAACTACCGGACAAAAGAACGCGAGTTACAAAAAATATTAAAAGAAACGGATCAACGTATTGCCAGAATGCAAGTTGAACGTAGTGGTAACGGTGAACAATTGTTGAATCAAGAGCAACAGCAAGAAATTGCAGACCTGCAGATAATGAAAAACAAAACACAACAGCAGCTGCGAGAAGTACAGGGTAATTTACGTCAAGATATTGATAAATTAGATACCCAACTTAAATTCTTTAATATTGGTCTTGTCCCTTTAATTGTTGCGTTTTTGGCAGTACTCACAGGCTGGATGCGTGTTCGTAAACGTACTAAAGGTCGGCATCAGCAGTAAGTTAGACTCGATACTCTACTAGGTTTGTAAACATGATAAAAAAATTAAATAGTCTCACTGTATTATTCATTATTACCATGGTAATGGTGATTTTAATGTTATTGACGCTGCAAGATCCTAGCGACAGCAATGACGATGATGGTTTATTGTTCCCCACTTTATTTGAGCAATTAAATAGTGTTGATACTCTGACATTTAAAAGTAACCAAGATGAATTTACAGTTTATAAACAAGGCGAAGATTGGTTTATAAAAGAACGACTGGACTACCCAGCAGACTTTGACTTAGTCAAGCGGGTATTGATTGATCTGAGTGATACTAAAATCCTTGAACGTAAGACTAATAAAGCTGAACAATATCCATTACTAGGGCTTGATAGCATGGATGAAGGTGGAGATGCCTTATCGTTAACGCTATTGAATGGAGATAAAACTATTGCTGGCTTGATTTTAGGTAACGAGCGTGAAACAACAGCAACAATGGGTGCCAAACAATTTTATGTGCGAAGAGGCGAAAAATCACGAGCGTGGCTAGCAGAGGGGTATTTGAATATTAATCCGTTGATGTTGAACTGGATTAAAAGTGAAGTTATTAATATTGCACGTGAGCGGATTGCCAACGTAAATATTATCCAGCCTACGGGTGTAATGGCAAGGCTGGTTAATTTAGGTCAAAAAGATAAATTTGGTACACCACAGTCATTAGATAAAACGGTGTTTAAATATGAACAGCTAGGTTATGACATTGCAGGCACTTTGTTTCAATTACGAATGGAAGATGTGCAGGCGGCTGAAGGCTTTTCAAGAGGTGATGCCGAAGTTGTGGCCGCTGAGTTTATCACTTTTGATGGCTTGAAAATCACAACGGAGACCTCATTTAATGATGGTTTTTATTTCACTACCTTCAATGCAGAATATGATGCCGCTTTAATTAAAGCCGCACCAGCAGATATAAAAAAATTGACGGTGTTAAAAACAGCTGAACAGGTACAAGCAGAAGTGGATATAATTAATAGTGAATTACATCCGTGGGTATATCGTTTTGGTGGTTTCGTGGGTACTAATTTGATGCGTGCAAAATCAGATATGGTTACTGAAACTAATAATGTGATACCGATGCCTGCCGATGTGATGGGCTTTGGTTCTTAGATCCCGAAGCAATATTTAGTGCATAAAAAAGCGTCATAATAGGTGTTTTATTATATCGGATGATAAAGGGTGGATGTGATGCCTTATAGCTGGGTTATTTCAGCTAAATAAATTGTAGCTTAATGATGAGTATACTAGCCAAATAAAATACCGGCATGTTAATTGCATCCTTCATTGTAAATAAGCGTTGTGCCATAAAAATGGCATTATGATAAATAATGAGGGTAGAGTAATGGTAATTAATTGGAAACAAACAGTAAGCTCGTTATGTGGCGTGTTTTTATCATTCAACCTATCGGCCGATCCTTTGCAGGGACTAGATGAGATTGAACAACTAGCCTACGAATATGCACTTAAAAAAGCTCAAGCTAATTATGATAATCCTCAAATTGCAATGGATTCGTTAGATGATCGTTTACGCTTACAATCGTGTGAAGGCACTTTAGATGTATTTTCAACGAAGGCTGTTGTTGATTTAGGTAATCAGACGATAGGTGTAAAATGTAGCATCCCTGTCGCATGGACTATATATGTACCGATTAAGGTAAAAGTGTTTAAATTGGTGGTGGTCGCAACTAAACCGCTATCATCTAATCATTTACTTAAACAAAGTGATATAAAGCTACAGCAACGTGATATTGGTAGCTTGCAATATGGCTATTTGAACAAGCCTAACTTAGTCATTGGTCAACAACTTAAAAGTCCCATTTCAATCGGTACTGTCATTAAACCTAATAATCTTCATGCTCAGAATATAGTGCATCGAGGTGAGCAAATCATGCTGGTGGCAATGGCCGGACAAATGGAAGTAAGAATGAGTGGAACAGCCTTAGCTGATGCCACCTTAGGCCAACGAGTAAGAGTGAAAAATAGTACCTCTAGACGGATAGTCGAAGGCATTGTTGGCGGACCAGGTATTGTAGAAGTATCCTTGTAAATCAACACGATTAAAAGACTCAAGTTTTTATAATTCTGGCCGATATAATTATCAGACTGTGAAGGAGAACAACAATGTCAGAAATAAATACGATAAAAACAACAGGCCAACCAGGGCTAGATGTAACCCAGAAGATCAATGCTAAAACGAACACTAGCACTGATAAAACACTGAGTACACAAAGTAATGAGTCCACGGTTGATACCCTGAGCTTAACTAATACTGCAACCCAGTTGCAGTCAATACAAGAAAGTTTAGCTGATGCAGCACCAACGGTCGATGCTGACCGGGTATCATCTTTAAAGGCGGCTATTGCAGAAGGCAGTTACAATGTTGAACCTGCGGAACTGGCCAATAATATGATTAATTTCGAGCAGCAGCTCGGTTAGGTACATACCATGACAATGACTTCATTACAGCAGTTACATAGTGTTTTACAAGCAGAACAGTCAACCGCGTCCAAGCTACTTGCGATACTTAAGTCTGAACGTGAGATGTTAACAAACTCTGATGTTGATGCCATGACTAAAGTCACTGCTCAAAAGCAGCCTTTCGTTGTTCAGTTAGAACAATTGGGCCGTCAACGTGAAGCAATATTGCAAGCAGAAGGTTTTTCGGCAGGCAAAGTTGGTTTAGCGGCCTTTATCGCCAATCAAACTGAGCAACATTCACGTATATTAAACTCCATGGTTGATGGACTCAAAGTAATAGCTAAAGCTTGCAGAGAACATAATCAAGTTAATGGGGGCATTGCTAATGTTAATCGCCAATACCTTCAGCAAGCAATGAACATCTTACGTGGTCGAGATGTAGCTCCTAGCGCTTATGGTCCTGGTGGCGAATATACCAATCAAGTAGTGCGTCAGCCCTTATTAGGAAGAGTTTAAGTCTGCGTTAGTGCGCTAAAAGAATCAGCAAGATGAGTTGTTAATTTTTCAGTTAGCCAGCAATAACAGTTTATGCTGATTATTGTAATCTTGCGGCACGGAAGTCACCAATTTAAGCTAACTAAGCTAAATTTCTAGGACAGCAATCATTATTGAGCGTGTAACAAGTCATAAGTCTGTCTTAGAAGTGATAACCACGCGTATTGTCATCGCCGCCATCTCCTATTTTTAGTTCAACGTATTTGTTAATAGCATTTCATATTAAACAATATCACCGGTACTTAACTTAGCGCTTATATAAGTTTGATTTATTACAAAAGACCTTCGTCATCTGCCATTAAATTATCTAGACTGGTTAGATGACCACGTATATTTTCTCGATTGGATAGTTTACTTTGTGCTGCCAGAGGCAAGTCAGTGAAATGTATTACATTTTTGTTAATTAAAGTATTAATTAGATCTTCGAGGACTCGAACCAGCTCGATATCTGAGATAGTGAGTGCTGATTTAGCCTCAGTATGTGAGGCTGACAGTTTGATAAACTCAATGAGTTCTAAATCATCTATAGAAACGTATTCTTGTTGAGCAGATTGTTGCGTTTCATAAAAAGCATTGATTTCGCCAGATGTATTCCGTGTTATGTAGGCCATTTCGTACCTGTAGTGTTAATTAGAAGTTATTGTATCCATGATTATTATGTGTAAATTGACACTAAAAATAAAGGACTGGAATCATCAATGAACCAATGATGCCTGTTACTATAATACATAATCTAACAAACTTCTTTAAATTGCGATACTAATTTATCATTTTGTGATAAAGTTCGCATCAATTTTAAAAATACTTAAACTGAATGACGTATAAAGGATAGTAAATTAAGAATGTCTGAACAGCCAACACCATTAGAAACAAATCCTAAACAGTGGCAAGCAGATGACGGTCAGAATTCGTTAGATGACCCCTTACTTAATTGTCTTACCGTACTTAGTAAGCTATTAAATAAACCTCATAGTGCAGACTCGTTAATTCATGGCTTACCGTTAGTTGATAATAAGTTAACACCTCAGTTATTCGAACGTGCAGCTGAACGAGCTGGCCTCACATCAAAAATAGTCAAACGTCCTGTTCGGCGCATTTCTAATTTAGTTTTACCCGCTGTATTATTACTTGAAAATAGTAATGCTTGCATTGTGCTTGAGTTCAAGGAGAAAACGGCAAGGGTTATTTTCCCTGAAACAGGTGAAGCAGAGTCTGAGATCCCTTTGGAGGATCTAAGCGATATTTATGCTGGTTATGCGATTTTTATAAAATCAGTTCATTCGTTTGATAAACGAACAGAATCATCAATAGTACCCAAGACCAAACATTGGTTTTGGGGAACAATATTACGCTTTTGGCCGATATATGGTGAAGTGTTTGTTGCGTCAATATTACTCAATACTTTTGCACTAGCCTCACCGCTATTTGTAATGAATGTTTATGATCGGGTTGTACCTAATCGTGCTATTGAAACCTTATGGGTGTTGGCAATTGGTATAGCAACCGTGTTTATTTTCGATTTATTACTACGATCATTACGTGGTTACTTTATTGATATGGCCGGTAAAAAAGCAGATGTAATTTTATCTGCAACAATTTTTGAAAAAGTAATGGGCATTAAAATGGCCTCTCGATCAAATTCTGTCGGTTCATTTGCCAACAACATGCACGAGTTTGAATCGTTTCGAGAATTTTTTACTTCTGCTACCTTAACTACTTTTATTGACTTGCCCTTTATGTTCTTATTTATCTTTGTTATCTGGACGATATCAGGTGAATTAGCTTATGTGCCATTAGTGGCGATTCCACTAGGTATTATAGTCAGTCTTATCATTCAGGTTCCGCTTAGCAAAACAATTCAAAATTTATTTCGCCATTCGGGACAAAAAAGCGCAACCTTAATTGAGACGTTAACGGGCTTAGAGACTATTAAGAGCATTGGTGCTGAATCACAGATCCAGCGTAAATGGGAACAAACAATAGGCTTTATTGCCAAATACAGCCAAAGAGCTCGCATATTGTCTTCAACGGCCGTCAATTTCACGTCATTTTTACAACAAATGGCCTCAGTCAGTGTCGTGGTGTTTGGTGTATATAAAATATCAGAAGGCGATATAACAATGGGCGCCTTGATTGCGAGTACTATTTTAACGGGTAGGGCTTTAGCGCCAATGGGTCAGGTGGCCGGGATTTTAACCCGCTACCATCAATCTAAAGCGGCTTTAAGTTCACTAAATAATTTGATGAGTCTTCCTGTAGAGCGACCATCAGGTAGAGAGTTTTTGCATCGGCCAGACTTTAACGGTAATATTGAATTCAAAAAAGTATCTTTCCGGTATCCTGAACAACCTATGGATGCATTGACTGAAGTGAGCTTTACTATCAAACAAGGTGAGAAAGTCGCCTTCATAGGTCGTATTGGTTCAGGTAAAAGCTCTATTGAAAAACTACTATTAGGTTTATACGAACCCTTAGATGGATCGATATTATTCGATGGAACCGATATTAGACAAATTGATCCAGTCGACTTACGAAGGAATATAGGTTATGCACCGCAAGATGTAGTACTGTTTTTTGGCAGTATTCGTGACAATATAGTTATGGGTGCACCATTTTCTGATGATGAGGCTGTCATTAAAGCAGCTGAAATCGCTGGTGTTACAGAGTTTGTTAATCGTCATCCGGCTGGTTTTGATTTGCCAGTTGGGGAACGTGGAGAAGGACTTTCTGGCGGTCAGCGACAAAGTGTTGCGATTGCGCGAGCATTGTTGCAAAATGCACCCGTATTAGTGTTGGATGAACCGACAAATGCAATGGACAACAGTACAGAAGATCAATTTAAATTAAATTTGAAATCTCACTTAGCAGATAAAACCATGATATTAGTAACTCATAAAGCTTCTTTACTTAGTTTGGTGGATAGAATTATCGTCATGGATCAGGGACTCTTAGTCGCCGATGGTCCCCGCGAACAGATCCTTGCTGCTCTTAAGAGCGGCCATATTAAAGTGACAAGGGGGTAGCTTTATGGCACGGTTAAATCGTACCCATCCAGATGATGCTGAGTTTATGTCAGAAGTCAGTGCTGCAACATTAGAATCAGCACATCGTGCAGGACATTCACTATTAATATTAAGTCTTGCCTTTTTTATTGCAGCTGGTTGGTGGGCATATGAGACTAACCTCGATGAAGTGACTAGAGGTGAGGGCAAGGTTATACCTTCAAGTAAAATTCAAGTAATACAGAATTTAGAAGGTGGAATACTGGCTGATGTTATGGTTGCTGAGGGGCAAGTCGTTGAGAAAGATCAGGTTTTATTAAAAATTGATGATACTCGCTTTTCATCATCAGTGAGAGAAACTGAGCTCAAATATTATGAACTTCTAGCACGCAGTTCACGGTTGAAAGCTGAAAGTGATGGTGTTGACTTTATTGTGCCAGAAGAAGTGGTGACTGCTAATCAAATATTAGCAACCAATGAAAAGTCATTATATTTGTCAAGGCAACGTGAATTGCACTCAGCGCTGCAAGTATTAAAACAACAATTAGCACAGCGCAGGCAAGAATTGATAGAACGACGAGCAAAACAGTCACAATTAGTACAAGGTTATAAACTCAGCGATAAAGAATTAAAAATGTCCGAACCATTGGTGGATGTGGGCGTAATATCGGAAGTGGAAGTGTTACGTTTGAAGCGAACAGTCAATCAATTATATGGCGAGATGGAAGCAAATCGCTTGGCCATTCCCCGCACGCAGTCTGCATTAAGTGAAGCGCAACAAAAAGTGAAAGAACAAACGATTCAATTTAAAACGGATGCGGCAACTCAGTATTCAGAAGTCAATGCTGAACTGAGCAGAGTCAAAGAAACAATATTTTCTGCAAAAGATCGGGTGACACGGACTCAGGTACGATCACCATTAAAAGGCACCATAAAACAATTAAAAATTAATACGGTCGGTGGCATTATTCAGCCGGGTATGGATTTGCTAGAAATTGTGCCGATAGAAGACAATTTATTGATTGAAGCTAAGATTAGACCTTCAGACATTGCGTTTTTACGTCCTGGCCAAGAAGCGATGGTTAAACTAACCGCCTATGATTTTTCAATTTATGGTGGTTTACCTGCTAAATTAGAACGAATAAGCGCTGACACAATTAAAGATGATAAAGACGAAAGTTTTTATTTGATTTATTTACGTACCGATAAAAATTATATTGTTCACAAAGATGTTAAATTGAATATCATTCCTGGAATGACAACGACAGTAGATATACTCACGGGTAAAAAAACAGTGCTAGATTATCTACTGAAACCGATCTTTAAAGCTAAAAATGAAGCCTTAAGAGAGCGATGATTTTGAACGATGAAAGGGAAGTTCCTGTGTCATTAAAAAAGACGGTATATATAGCTATCTCTACTGAAGGCATGGCTGATGCAAATATCAAAGATTTGTCCAAACACTATAATGCGAAGTATTGTCAGTCGATAACAGATTTAATGGTTGCCATTGATAAAGCGCAACCAGATCTTATCTTGTGTCATGAAGACTTAATTGAAGACAAACCAATCTCATCGATAACATTGATTAAGTCGGCAAGTCCTACTAGCCGGATATTAGTGATTGGCCACGGACGCGCTATAACTGGCCAAATTGCATTACTCAAGCTCGGTGCACGAGGTTATTTTGATCAGCAACTACCACTTCAAAAGTTGGATTTTGCAATAGAAGGAATATTGCATGGTGAGGTATGGATTGAACGACATGTTATATCGGGTTTGATCGATGAATTAAATCAGGTTGTTGTGCCGGCTATGACTGAACAGCAGCATATGGCCTTGGCTTCACTAACACCCAAAGAACACGAAGTAGCCACATTAGTAAGCCATGGAGCCACCAACAAAATGATCGCTAATCAAATGGTAATATCAGAACGCACTGTAAAAGCTCATTTGACGACAGTTTTTCACAAAATGACGATTTCAGATCGACTTTCCCTAGCTATATTTTTTAGAGATTTGCGTTAAATTTCTTATAAGAATAGTATGTATGTGTTATGGAGTCAATACTCAGGTCGCAAATTGATTTATGCCAGTTAATTTATGAAAAAGAAGGTTCAAATAATGAAAATAAAAATAATAAAAAAACTTACCGCTATCACCTTATATCTGGGTTTTGCCTCCACATCGTTTGCGACAACTATTGAAGAAGCTATTGATGCTACGATGAAAACTAACCCCGATGTGCTGGCTGTTAGTAATCAGCGTAATGCAGTTGCAGAAGAAGTAAATCAAGTGCGTGCAGGCTACTTTCCTACTATTGATTTGGCCGTGGGCACGGGTTATGAATCAACTGATAATGTGATAACTAGACAAAATGGCACAACACATGAAAGTGTTGGACTGAATCGTGATGAAGCAAGTCTAAATTTACGTCAAATGTTATTTGATGGTCTGCAGACTAAAAATGAAGTACGCCGCCAAACAGCAAGATCAGACAGCAGTGCATATACTGTGTATAGTTCTGCAGAAAATACAGCATTAGAAGCTGCTGAGGCTTATCTAAATGTACTACGCACCCAAAAACTACTTGAGTTGGCAACTACTAATTTAGAAGCCCACGAACGTACTCATGATCAGATTAAATTACGTAGTGACCGTGGCGTAGGACGCCGCTCTGATATGCAGCAAAGCGAAGGCCGAAAAGCGCTAGCCATGGCCAATAAAATTGCAGAACAAGCCAATTTGTTAGATGCAGAAACAGCTTATTTTCGTGTAGTTGGTTTAATTAGTGAATCTTTAACACAGCCAGAAACCCCCACTGATATTATTCCAGCTACTTTAGATGAAGCGATAAGTTATGGGTTAGACAATCATCCTACTTTAAAATCTGCAGATGCAGATGTTGAATCAGCCAATGCCCAACATGAGACAGCTTTAGCGCCATTTTATCCTCGTGTTGATTTTGAGCTTGGCGCAACAGCAAATAACGATCTTGATGGTATTGATGGTCATAATAATGATGTAACTGCCATGTTTCGTTTACGTTACAACTTACTCAATGGCGGCAGAGATAAGGCCCGTCGTCAAGAGACTGGCTACTTAATTAATCAAGCTTCAGAAACGCGTAGTAACACTTATCGCGAAGTTGAACAAAGCGTTCGTTTGTCATGGAATGCATTAAAAGTAGTGACTAATCAAATGAGCTTTTTTCAGTTGCATGTTGACGCTAGTGAGAATTCACGTGATGCGTACCAACAGCAATTTAGTCTGGGTCAACGTACCCTATTAGATTTGTTAGATTCTCAAAATGAAGTTTTTGGCTCGCGCCAAGCTTTAGTTAATGCGCAATATGATGAGTTGTTTGCTATGTATCGAGTCTTAAACAGTATGGGTGTTTTGGTGCGGTCATTAAATGTCGCATTACCTGAGGCAGCCACTAATTTAGCCAGTACTAGTAAATAATAAATAAAGAAACAGTCAGTAAAAAGCCACTAATTTTTAGTGGCTTTTTTATATCTGATATTTGAAATTACCTATGTTACTTTTTAGTTTTCCTAGGTCGTGATATCATAAATCAATTGCCTAATTTGAGGCGTTTTTAAAGAAGACCCTATGAGTAAACAGTCATCATTTTCATATCAAGAGCTTTTGCAATGCGGACGAGGCGAATTATTCGGTCCTGGCAATGCACAATTACCCACCCCAAATATGTTGATGATAGATCGAATTATTCATATATCTGATCAAGGGGGTAAATACGGCAAAGGTGAAGTGATTGCCGAATTAGATATTACGCCAGATTTATGGTTTTTTGATTGCCATTTTCCAGGGGATCCTGTTATGCCGGGATGTTTAGGATTAGATGCGATGTGGCAATTACTTGGTTTTTTCCTAGGTTGGGGGGGTAATCCAGGCCGTGGTCGTGCTTTAGGATCAGGAGAAGTAAAGTTTTCTGGACAAGTATTACCCACAGCAACAAAGGTCACCTATAAATTAGATTTAAAACGTGTCATCGCTCGTAAGTTAGTACTAGCTATAGCCGATGGTACTGTCTCGGTTGATGGTCGTGAAATATACAGTGCCAAAGACCTTAAAGTAGGTCTATTTACTTCTACTGAAGATTTTTAGGAAATAGCGATGAAACGTGTAGTTGTCACAGGTTTAGGTATAACATCTTGTTTGGGTTTAGATGCAGAAACAGTCACGGAATCATTACGTATCGGCCGTTCAGGTATTCGTTTTAAACAAGAATATGCTGATATGGGTTTTCGTAGTCATGTTGCAGGTAGTGTTGATATTGATTTTAAACAACATATCGATCGCAAAGTCCTTCGTTTTATGGGAGATGCAGCCGCTTATGCCTACATTTCAATGAAACAAGCGATTGATGATTCTGGTTTGAGCGAACAACAAGTATCAAATCCACGTACCGGACTAGTTATGGGCTCGGGCGGAGCATCATCATCCAATCAAGTTGAAGCAGCTGATATATTACGGGAAAAAGGCATTAAGCGTGTTGGTCCTTATCGAGTGACACAAGTGATGGGCAGTACAACTTCGGCTTGTTTAGCAACACCCTTCAAGATAAAAGGTGTCAATTATTCAATGTCATCTGCTTGTGCTACAAGTGCTCATTGCATAGGTAATGCGATGGAACAAATTCAACTGGGCAAACAAGATATTGTATTTGCCGGAGGTGCTGAAGAAGAACATTGGACAATGAGTTCTTTGTTTGACGCTATGGGTGCCTTATCTACAAAATATAATAACTCACCAGAAAAAGCATCACGAGCCTATGATGCTGACCGTGATGGTTTTGTTATCGCTGGCGGTGGTGGTGTACTTGTCTTAGAAGAGTATGAACACGCTAAGGCTCGTGGTGCCAAAATTTATGCTGAATTAACTGGGTATGCAGCAACATCAGATGGATACGATATGGTGGCTCCTTCAGGTGAAGGCGCTGTGCGTTGTATGCAACTAGCAACATCGACGGTTAAAGCGCCCATTGATTATATCAATGCTCATGGTACCAGTACTCCCGTTGGCGATTTAGCGGAACTAGGAGCGGTTAAAAAAGCATTTGGTGACAATGTCCCTACCGTAGGTTCAACTAAGTCCTTATCAGGGCACTCATTAGGCGCTGCAGGTGTTCAAGAAGCCATATATTGCTTATTAATGATGGAAAATGATTTTATTGCAGCCTCTGCCAATATTGATAATCTTGATCCAGAAGCAACCGGCATTCCAATTATTCGTCAACGTAAAGACAACGCGGGTTTAAAAACAGTAATGTCTAATAGCTTTGGTTTTGGTGGCACTAATGCCAGTTTAGTATTTGAAAAATTAGTAGATTAGTTTTGATTTTAACTCAATGGATCAAAAAGGCCACCTTATTAAAGGTGGCCTTTTTATTTAAACATGCTCAGTTTTATTTAAACAAGATCATCATCTGTGACAGCGCCTCGTTTTCCAGCAAGTGACTCTTGAATCAAGCTAATAAGTTTTGCTTTTTTATCGGGATCATCCAAATGTTTAGAGCTAAAAGTAATGCCATATTTACTTGCATACTGTTGAACTATCATTACTAAAACAGTTTCATCTTCCACCTAAATATCTCCAATCATCAAAAAATAACACTATTATAAACAGTCACAGTAATAAAGCATTCATTCAATGAAATTGAGTCATCAAACTTTTGGTACCGGCCAACCTATAGTTATTTTGCATGGCTTGTTTGGATCGGCTGATAATTGGCGAAGTTTAGCCAAACAATTAGCAACACAGGCTCTTGTAATAACCGTCGATTTACGCAATCACGGTCGTTCTCCTCACTGTTCAGAACAAACATATGCCCTGATGTCTGATGACTTAGTTCAATTATTACAAGAGTTAAATTTAAAGAAAGTCGATATTATGGGCCATTCAATTGGTGGTAAAGTAGCGATGGACTTTAGTCTGCGTTATCCTCAATGGCTGCGAAGAATGGTGGTAGTAGATATCGCACCTAAGCAATATCCTGATGAACATAGTGCAATATTTAAAGCGTTACTCGCTATTAACTTATCGTTGTACTCAAGTCGTAATCAAGTAGATAATGCATTAAAATTAGCCTTGCCAAACAAAGCAGTACGACAATTTTTATTAATGAACTTGAACTTAAATGGTGAGCAACTCGACTGGCGAATTAATTTACAGGCTTTATATGATAATTATCCAGAATTTCTTGCTGCAGTATGTGAAAGTGAAGCGAGTCTTATTCCAAGCTGTTTCATTCGAGGTGGACAATCTAACTATATTAGTAGCGAGGATGAAGATTTAATTAAAAGCCGCTTCCCACTTGCACAACTTACCACTATTAAAAACGCAGGACACTGGGTACATGCTGATGCGCCACAACAATTTTTAACAACAATAACAGAGTTTTTTGATTATGCTTAAACCTGAAATATTAGAAAAGCTGATTTCATTTCGAAGCGACCGCGACTGGCAACAGTTTCATAACCCAAAGGACTTAGCTATTTCATTGTCTATTGAAGCTTCTGAGTTATTAGAATGGTTTCAATGGAAAACAAATGATGAAATTAAAGCTCAACTACAGTCAACTAAAAGACAAGCTCTGGAAGATGAACTGGCAGATGTGGCTGCTTATTTAGCTTATCTCTGCCATGATCTTGGTGTAGATATCAATAAAGCATTGGCAGTTAAAATCGATAAAAATACACTTAAATATCCCATTGATCAAGTTAAAGGCCGAGCTGATAAATACACTGAGTATTCATGAGTGTGAACAAAAATGCTAGGATACGATTAATTATATATGTATGAAGGTAATATGGATTTATGAACGCCATTGTTTTTCTTATTCAGTGCTCAGATCAAAAAGGTTTAGTCGCAGGCATAACGAGTTTTTTTGCAGAACGAGATTTTAATATTTTGCATTGCCAACAGTATACTGATGTGCAGGATGCTCAGTATTTTATGCGAATAAAATTAGAGAATAATACCCAGTCAGACCGGCTAATATTAGAACAACATTTCACTGAATTTGCTAAAAGTTTAGGTTTAACTTGGTCGGTACGTTATTCAGATCAACCATATCGTGTTGCCTTACTGGTCACGCGTGCATCACATTGCCCTTATGATTTATTGTTACGAGAATTAGAAGGTGAGCTGAAGTGTGAGATCCCGCTGATTATTGCAAATCACAATGATCTTGAAGGCATGGCAAAGCAATTCAATAAACCATTTTATCATCTGCCTATTAGTAAAGAGACTAAAAGCCAACAAGAAGCTCAAATTAACGGCTTACTTGCTGATTATAAAATTGATTTGATTGTTATGGCTCGTTACATGCAGATCCTATCTGAAGCTTTTGTCCAGCAGCATGCGGGTCAAGTCATTAATATTCACCATGGATTTTTGCCGGCATTTCAAGGAGCAAAACCGTATCATCAAGCTTATGCACGTGGTGTGAAAATTATTGGAGCAACTTCACACTATGCGACGGCGGATCTAGATGAAGGTCCAATTATCGAACAAGGAGTTGAACGAGTGATGCATGATAATAGTCCAGAAGACTTAGTGATGATCGGCAAGGATATAGAACGCCTCGTTTTAGCTCGTGCTGTTAAAGCCCATATTGAACACCGCATTATTATTTCTGGTCGTCGGACGATAGTTTTTTCAGAAGGTGCTTAAACTTTTTTATAAGGCAATATTAATTGCTCACTATTCTTCAGTTTAAATAAAAAAGTTAATGGAATCATGTTATGAATATAGAAGAGTATAGCTTATCTAGCCAGGCGAAATTATTGGCTGAGCCATTACAACAACTCATTAATGATGGAGGTATTGAAGTACCTATGTTGTCAGAAGTGGCAAATAAAGCATTATTATTGGCACAAAATCCAGATTCAGATGCCACTGAAATGGCCAAATTGATACAAAGTGATCAATCTTTAGCAGCTCATGTTATGCGAATTGCTAACTCCTCAGCATATACTCCGATGTCAAATTTAGTCTCACTACAACAAGCTATCGCAAGATTAGGTATGGGCGTGATAAGTGAAATTTCATTAACGGCTGCTATTGGCTCTAAAATGTTTAACACGCCAGGTTATGAGGAATATGTGGCTGGTGTTTGGCGCCATGCTTTAGCAACCTCTTTGTGGGCAAAAGAAGTGGCACGACATTGCAGAAGCAATGTTGAGGTTGCTTTTCTAGCGGGTCTGCTTCACTCGATTGGTCGTCCCGCAATATTGCAGACCATCATCGAATTGGCAAAAAAACAGCAAATAAAATTAACCGAACAAGATATTCGCCAACTTGAAAATAACTACTGTCATCGACTTAGTGAAAAGGTTGTTAATTCTTGGAAAATGCCGACCTTAGTCATCGAAGCTATCAGTGCCTATAGGAGTGATGATCAGATTTTAACGCTAAGTGCACAAGCTGCTCAAGTTATCGTCGGTTCTAGATTTGCCACTTTTATGTTGACAGATGAAATCATAGATAAAAAAGTCTTATTTGTTCTGCCAGCCCTTACGCCTCTTAATCTTTATCAAGATGAAGTGGAAAACTTGTTAAATAAGACCGATGTAATTACAGCGCGTTTAGAAGGATTATCATCATGAGCAATACCGAGTTTAATTACGATATGTTAGTTATTGGCAGTGGTCCAGCGGGTCAAAAATCTGCCGTGCAAGCCGCTAAAGCTGGCAAGCATGTCGCTATTGTCGAACTTGATAGTTTGTTTGGTGGCGCCTGCGTGCACCGCGGTACTATTCCTTCTAAAACATTGCGTGAGAATGCGCTTCGTGTCAAAAATATGCGGCAAAATGCAGCACTAGCTGATTTTGATCTTGGTGAAGATACCGAAATGGTCACCTTGATCGATCGTCTAGATGAGGTACTTAAATCGCATGACAAGTATATGCGGGAGCAAATGGATCGTAATAATGTCGAACGGATCCACGGACGTGCCAGTTTTGTTGATAATGTAACAATAAAAATTACCAAAGTGGGTGGCAAAGTTACTACTGTACGCGCCAAGACCATTATTATTGCCGTGGGTTCTTATCCGCGAACTCCGGATAACATTCCTATCGATCATGAACATATTTTTGATAGTGACTCAATTTTATCAATGTTATATTTACCTTCAAGCCTTACTGTATTAGGCGGGGGAGTTATTGCTAGTGAATATGCCAGTATTTTTCAAGCTTTGGGTGTGAACGTGACTATGGTCGATCGTTATCCAACACCGCTAGGTTTCTTAGATGGCGATATGACCGCTACTTTTGTCGAAGCTTTCAAACAAATGGGTGGTACATGGATAGGTAATCAAAATGTTGAAAAAGTCTACTGGGATGGCCTAAGTGAAGTGGTTACAGAATGTGCTGATGGCACGATAATTCGTAGTCAAAAATTATTGTGTGCTGCAGGTCGCTTAGCTAATGTTAATGCTTTACAACTTGAAAATGCAGGTTTAGCAATTAATGATAAGGGGCTGATCAGTGTCGATGAGAATCTTCGAACTGCTATTGCTAACATATACGCCGCAGGTGACGTGATTGGACCGCCATCGCTGGCCTCAGCCTCAATGGAGCAAGGACGCCGTGCCTCGTGTAATGATTTAGGTATTAAAATTGGTAAAATGAGTCAACTGATCCCGGCGGGGATTTATTCAATTCCTGAATTGTCCTCTGTCGGTTTGACTGAGAATCAAGCGCGTCAGCAACACGGCGATATCATTGTTGGTATGGCTAAGTTTTCTGAAGTCGCACGTGGCCTTATTTCAGGCAATACCGAAGGTATATTGAAAATTGTCGCTGATGCACAAGGTAAAAAGATTCTTGGTGTGATGTTAGCAGGTGAAGGTTCAACAGAAGTGGTTCACATCGGTCAAATGGCAATGTTATGTGATGCGGATGTCGATATCTTCATCGAAAGTACATTTAACTTCCCCACCTTGGCAGAAGCATACCGCATCGCCGCATTAGACATTCTAGCTAAACGTCCACGATAAGAAGAAAACAATGAAAACAATTATGATTACGGGTGCAACATCTGGGTTTGGCGAGGCCTGTGCTCGCACGTTTGCAAGCCATGGCTGGAAATTAATTCTTACTGGACGACGCCAACAGCGCTTAGCTAATTTGCAGTTAGAGCTGGGCGGGCCAGAACAGGTTCATATCTGTGGTTTTGATATTACTGATCGCCAAGCGGTTGAAAATGCCTTTAATACCTTACCCGCATCGTTTTCTAATATTGATGTATTACTCAATAATGCTGGGCTCGCTTTAGGCTTGGAGCCTGCTGATCAAACCGATCTCGATGATTGGGATAAAATGGTTGATACCAATATTAAAGGTTTAATGTATTGCACCAGAACGGTATTGCCCAAAATGAAACAGCAAGCCAGTGGTTACATTATTAATATTGGTTCAGTAGCGGGTAATTGGCCTTATCCTGGTGGTCATGTTTATTGTGCTAGCAAGGCTTTTGTCAGACAGTTTTCATTAGCTATTCGGGCTGATTTATTGGGTACAGGTATTAGAGTGACTAATATTGAACCCGGTAATGCTGAAACTGAATTTTCTATGGTGCGTTTTAAAAACGATCAACTGCGGGCTGATGGTGTCTATCAGCAAACAGTGGCATTAAGCGCTCAAGATATAGCAGATACGGTGTTGTGGTTAGCCAATACGCCTGCCCATGTCAATGTTACCACGATGGAAATAATGCCCACTGAGCAAGCAACAGGACCATTGGCCATTTATCGAAAAGTTTAATGAGTGTAAACAAGAATCGAAGTAGCAAAGCTCCTTTAATAAAGTCAGGGGCCACCATCATGATATTGTCTTAAAAAATAATATCAATCTGTCTGGCCCCTAATCCTTAGTTTTTTGGTTGATTAACCACCAAAGTCAAAACGAATACCGGTGTATAGAGTCCGCCCTAAGATCGGCGATTGATCTTTAAAGAAGCTGGTATGTCTGCGTCCATCTTCATTAAGCAAATTACGACCTTGAACAAAGATTTCAGTTCCATTCCAACTTGCTGGTGACCAGTTTGCATCAAAAGAAACTAGATTATAACCATCGGTATTACTTTCAGTGACAGCTGTTTTATTTTGTTCAAAGATCCGACGGTAGTCGAGACTGACATCCCAATCGTTATAAGAAGAATCTAAGCCAATACCAACGCGAGTCGGGCTCATGCGTGGTAAATCACCACCACCGTTAAGTTTACCGCGCACATGATCAGCTGTTAAACGCATACTAACTGGAATAGGACCAACAATTAGATCGGTATTAGCACCAAATTCAACCCCGTAAAACCGAGCATTCTGCTGCTCATTAAGCACCAGGGTATTACCGTCTATTTCGACGGCATTACCGCTGCCATCATCTTGTGAAGCCAAATAAATAAAATCATTTACAGCATTATAAAAGGTAGTCAGTTCATAACGAAATGCACCACTATGGTGGTCTAAACCGATTTCAAAATTTGTATAACTTTCTTTACCCAGCTCAGGATCACCAATTTCAACAGTGCCAGCAGCTGCATGGCTTCCAAAGGCATAAAGTTGTTCAGCAGAAGGCGCCCGTTGTGAACGTGTCACCGACAGTCTCAGATGATGTGATGGATCTACATCAATGATAGTGCCTGCAGATAAACTAAAGGGGGTGAAACTACGATCACCTAAGATGGCAGATTGTTCGACTTCTTCTCCACTGGGCAGGTCAATGTCACGACCATCACTAAGATCATTTGAACTTGAGCGCACATGATCAACTCGGACAGCAAGCTCAAACCGGCCAAAATCAGTTGGACGCTCTTCCACCATAAATAAGCCGATTGTACGGGTGTTATTATTGCGAATATAAAAACCATCGCTATGGCCGCCGCCATGACCTTCATCATCATCGTCTTCGTCAGTATGGCCACCTGCTCCGTGTCCCTCACCTGCAGCGCCAAACTGACGATTATTAAATTGCAGACCAACAACACCGAGCCAATCGCCAATGGGGTTATGGACCATTTCTAGTCGCATGTCAGTTTCGTCATTGTTAAAACTTAATTCAACCTCACTTGCTTCAAACGCTCCATTATTGAACTCTGAACCAATTTCCTGCTGGCGAAAATTGGTATGAGCCATTTTCAGCCTAGCAAGACTAAAACCAGGTAGAGGATTATTTAATTCACCACGAAAATCAAAGCGGTCATTTTTAGCACTAATACGTTCTTTTTCTTCTTCACCTTTTGCCATAAATACGGTTGGGATTCCATATTGGGTGTCCAAATTGCTGTAACCTAGGCCAGCAAAACCCCAATCACCTTTGTATAAACCGGTGAGCGAGAAGGCATCATTTTCTACAGCACTGTTTTGCAGTTCATTTTCACGACCAACTTGCTGATCTGTTTGTTGAAAACCATCTATATCAAAATCATTGCTGCGACGTTTTGAATAATCGACGCGGACTACAAAACTGTCGCTTAACGGGAGCTCTAACCCTAGTCGACCTTGACGGTCAGATCCATTATAACCGTAGATCATTTGACCATCTATCCTTGCTGAGTCTCCAAATTCTGGATTAAAACGGTTACTACGGACATTGATGACACCGCCGGCAGCTCCACTGCCATAAAGCAGCGTAGCTGGGCCTCTAAACACTTCAATTTGTTGGGCACGGCCAGTACTAAGTCCAATAGCATGATCGGCACCTTCACCTGAAACATCGGCGGTACTTAAGCCATCTTCCAAAACCTGCACTCGCGAGCCTTGTAAGCCACGAACTACTGGCTTACCAACACCTTGACCAAAGTCGGCACTATGTACGCCCGGCAGTCCATCTAGTGTTTCACCCAATGTAGCGGCACGTCTTTTGTTGAGTTCATCACCCGCAATGACGGTAACAGGCTGAATTAATTGATCGGATGTACGATTGCCCAGTGGATCAGCAGTGACCACCAAAGAAGGAAGATTAACAGAACCTTCGGCAGCAAATGCTATCGAAGTCATAGGGGAAAGTGCTGCAGCAACTAGCAGAGCACATAGTTTTATATTCATCAGAAATAATTCTCATAGCAGAAATCAATAGTCATTTCCTAGATAGGAAATGATCTTAAGTCAAAATTGAAGGCTAGGAGAAAAAGGGGGGGCCACGTATGGCGTAAGCTTTATACTGCTTAGCTTGCAACAAGCTAATAAGTTGAACCGGCAGGAACTGGCCGGTTTGTCGCGCTGTAATAACTAGGGTGTGGGTAGCAGTATCAAGTGCTGGGTTATTAGCAAAACCTTCACAACGTTCACACTGTTCGCTTTCAGCATGATAAGCATGTTGGACATCATGCCAAATAGAAAACGACTGCATTAACAGCACTAATGCTGCTAATAGATAAAGCCATTGACGTTGTTGCATGATGCGGTTCACGAGAATTATTTACTTCACTATATTAGTAATTTTGAAAGCGTAGTCTCATAGATAGTTGACAAGATGTCAAGATCTGAAACAGATACACATTCATCAATTTGGTGAATGGTTGCATTAAGAGGACCCAGTTCGACGACTTGTGCTCCAGTTGGCGCAATAAAACGGCCATCAGATGTGCCGCCTGAGGTTGATAACTCGGTATCGTAGTTGGTAGTCGATTTAATAGCTTGTTTGACAGCATCCACTAAAGCGCCACTAGCAGTGCGGAATGGTTTTCCTGATAATTCCCATTTTAGATCATAGTTTAAATCATGATGGTCTAATATCTCTTGCACTTGTTGCTGTAGTTCTTTATGAGTCACTTCGGTCGAATAGCGGAAATTAAATACTACATCCGCAGTGCCTGGAATGACGTTTGTGACACCGGTGCCAGAATTGAGATTGGATACCTGAAAGCTGGTCGGCGGAAAATCTTCATTTCCCTGATCCCATTCAACAGCGCATAATTGCGTTAATGCAGGAACAAGCAAATGAATTGGGTTTTTAGCCAAATGGGGATAAGCAATATGACCTTGTTTACCTTTAACGGTTAGACGGCCATTTAAAGAACCACGACGACCATTTTTAACAACATCACCGACTTTGGCTGTGCTTGTAGGTTCGCCAACAATACACCAATCAATTTTCTCACCCCGTGTTTCCAATGTTTCAATGACTTTCACCGTTCCACCTGTAGCCGGACCTTCTTCATCACTGGTAATTAAAAAAGCGATGCTACCTTTGTGATCCGGATATTGGCTAACAAAGCGTTCACAAGCGGTGACAAATGCAGCAATACTGCCTTTCATATCAGCAGTGCCACGGCCATATAATAAACCATCACGAATTTCAGGTTCAAAGGGAGGCGATGACCAATTTACATGTGGACCTGTAGGCACCACATCAGTATGACCAGCAAAAGCTAATACGGGTGATTGAGTACCTCTACGCGCCCAAAGGTTATCTGTCCAATCACCTTCTTGACCAAAACAAAGGTGTTCAAGACTAAAGCCAATCGCAGCGAGACGTTGAGCTAGTAGCATTTGGCAGCCTTGATCGTCTGGTGTAACGCTAGGGCGACTGACAAGGTCTATGGTTAAATCAAGAGTAGCTGACATT